>Ga0315908_10000008_pt1 | contig 171845 bp, 148 predicted proteins | sample LakEriMetagenome_12_FD_203520 | JGI IMG/M metagenome (GOLD analysis project Ga0315908, IMG submission 203520) | Freshwater fungal communities from buoy surface, Lake Erie, Ohio, United States - Buoy 4 MA124 | ecosystem: Environmental > Aquatic > Freshwater > Lake > Lake biofilm | place: USA...
TTACACTTGCTAATTTTAAAATGCCTTTTGGTAAATACAAAGATCAATTAATCCTTTTTATTCCTGAATCTTATATTATTTGGTTACTAAATAATGGAACTTTAAATGATAGTTTGAAAAATAAACTCTATGATTGATGAAGATGATAAAAGAATAGCTGTATAAGATTTTATATAATTATTTTATTGCTCTTTCATTGAATAATAGATAACCATAGGTAAGTGATAAGTTTATTGGATTTTTCTGTTGAGGAAAGTAATTAGCTGTCAATCTAATTGGTCCAACGGGTGAACTATAAATTAAACTTGTTGACAATAAATATTCAGTAAATAATTTTGCTTTCTCATAGTATAAGCTTATATCATTTGTTTTATTAAGATTTCTAAATGGTTGATATAGGTAAATATCTGTTCTAAAATCTATGTTTTTATAAATTGAGAATATATTATTAATACCTAATCCAATAAATTTTGTGCTTCTATATTCTGGTAAAAATAGGGTTTGACAATCAGGGAAAGGTGAAAACTCTTGTAGATTTAAAAGAGATGCTGTATAATTTGCAAAAAGAGATTGTGTAGAAAAAGTTGATTTACAGTGTAAACCGAAATGATAATTCTTATGATTTATAATAAATTTTTGTATTTCTAATTGACCAACTATCCATGAATGATTTTTAAAAATGATGTATTTATTAGATGCAGTTGAGCCTGATTCACTATCTTCTAATCCTTTTACATATTTAAATTTTAATGAATATAATTTTCCTCTACTAGCAAATTGTTTTCTATTAAGTGTATTTATTTCTGTATGAATTTTTAGACAAAATCCATTAAATCTTGTAAAATCAGATGTGTCTTTTGATGTAAAGTTTACTGTTTGATAGTATTTGTCAATAATATCAAACTTTCGATAATCTAAAATAATTTTGCCATTATTACCTAATGGTGTTTTAAAAAGAGCACCAAAATAATTTTCATTTTGAATTATAAATGAAGGTTTTACGTCTTCAAAGAAGCTAGATAGACTTTTGTAATAATCCCACCTGTTAATTACATAATAGGTTTGTAAGGTTATTGGTATCTTGGCCGGAAAAGTTACGTTACCAATTATTTTAGCTGAACCATAAAACTTTCCAAAATATGATTCAGCTTTAAAAAAATAATCTCTCTTATGTATTCTGTTTATTTTAATTCCTAGATAACCCGTATTTATTGATCTCGAAGAGAATAATCCACCTACTTCAAAGGTGAGTTCTTTTGATTTTCTTGAATTTAATAAAAGCTTATATGTACTATCACTTTGTAATTTAAAGGAAGGATATAAAAAATCAATTCCCGGATTTTCAGATAAACGAAAGTAATGTTTTGCAAAAGTTGCACTATCCAATATTGATTTATTTGGTAAAATACTTTTTTTTATAAAATATTCAGATGAAAAATTCGTGTTTTCTGTTTCAATATCTGAGATGATTATTTTTCTACCAATTTGATTGAATTTCAATCTTCGTTCATTCAATTTTTCTAAATTTTCAATTCTTTTGATATGTAATTTTAAAGAATCAATAATCTTTATTGTTTCATTATAGCCTGATTGTATAGCCTTATCTATTTCATTAAAATTAAAAGTGGTGATTCCAGTTTTTGTGGTAATCATAATTCCTTTATTTTTAGGAATCGAATAATTAGTTGGTGTTACAGTCATGTTTATTATTTGACTGACTATATCTGTTTCTGATGGTGGGGAAGCATTAGAGGATACATTACTTCCAATAATAAAATCTGGTTCAAAAGAACTTTCCATTATATTACTGGGGAAATTATTATATAAACCTCCATCAAATAATAAATGATGATTTATTTTAATTGGTTGAATAAAAAACGGATAAGTCATTGATGCTCTGACCGCCTCATTTAATTTGCCTGATTTTAGTAAAATGGAAGTTTTAGATGTAATATCAGATGCTACGCACTGAAAAGGAACTAAAAGTTTAGAAAAATCATTATTTATGTGTTCACTTACAGTTCCTAAGTAAACAAGCATTTGATAATCTAAAAAAGTTGAATTTTTAAACTTTGCTGGTAAAATACGTTGGTATAAACTATCTAGTGATAAACCAAAGGAAATTATATCAGCATCTTCATCCTCATTGTAAAAGTAAAACTTATTGTGTGGCTCCAAAGTTCCATCAACAATCATTTTAAATCTTTCACTTTTGACGTATTTCTCGATTTCTGAAGGGCTATAGCCTGAAGCGTACATTGCTCCTACAAGCGCACCTGATGAAGCACCTGTAATATAATCAATGGGTATTCGATTTTCCTCAAGTGCTTTTAATACACCAATGTGAGCAAATCCCATAGCGCCTCCTCCACTGAGTACAAGACCTACTTTTTGGGTAAAAGATTGAAAACTTAATAATAAAAATAAAAGAAATAAGAATTGTTTCAATTTATATTTTTCAAAGTTTATAGAAACGAATATAGTAAAATTATAGGATTAAAACCTTTATTGTATCTTTGAATTGAAATCAATTATTCATGGAAAAAATTAAAATCACATTGAAGACTTTTTTTGGTCTAGAAAATGTGTTAAAAGAAGAATTAGCTGAATTAGGTTATACTAATGTTGAAATTCAAAATCGTGCTGTTCAGTTAGAAGGTATTTGGAAAGATGTTTATTTTTTAAATTTACATGTAAGCTGTGCTATAAATGTTTTAGTTGAGCTTAAAAAGTTTAGGATCAACGAAGAAAAGGATTTATATAAAGAATGTATGAAGATCAAATGGAATAAACTTTTTGATGCATCTAAAACATTTGCTATTCGTGGTTCTGTTCATTCTCGTATTTTTTCACATTCTCAATATCCCTTTTTATTAGTGAAAGATGCAATCGTAGATACTTTCAGTAATGAGGAAAATAAAAGACCTGATGTGAATACTAAATCACCTCAAGTTGCTTTTGATTTATATATTAAAGAGAATTTTGTAACGATTTCATTAAATACAAGTGGTGTTCCATTATTTCAACGTGGCTATAGAACAGAAACAGGTGATGCACCTTTAAATGAAGTGTTAGCCGCTGGGATGATAAGACTTTCAGATTGGAATCGTAAATCAACCTTTGTGGATCCGTTTTGTGGATCTGGAACTTTGTTGATTGAAGCGGCATTTTTAGCAGCTGGAATTCCTTCAAATATTGAGAGACAACATTATGCATTTAAAAACTTTAATAATTTTGATGCCACTTTATGGGGTGAAATTTATAATTCTGCCAATAAACGATGTAATGAGTTAGATTTCGAAATTATCGGCTCTGATAAAGATCCAGAAATGATTGTAAAAGCCAGAAGAAACTTAAGAGGTCTTCCTATTTTAAAATTAATTTCTTTTAAGACAGCTTCTTTTGATGAATTAACTCAACCTGAAAAAGGTGGTGTGTTAATTTGTAATCCACCTTATGGTGAAAGGATTGGTGATAGGGTAGAAGAGATGTATGGTCATTTAGGTGACTGGTTTAAAAAAGAAATGAAAGGATTTGATTGTTGGGTAATATCTTCAAACGAAGAAGCACTAAAAAATATTGGTTTAAAACCAGATAAAAAAATCAAACTTTTTAATGGTGATTTAGAGTGTTCTTTCAGAAAGTTTAGAATTTTTGAAGGTTCTAGAAAAGATTTTGTAATTAGTCAAAAGTAAGTTGATTTAACTAGTTATTTTAATTCAAGAATTAGAATAGTTAATTTTTTAATATTCGTTCATTCCTTTACCATTGAAAATAGCGTCTTTGGATTTTAAAATTCTGGATGTACGAGTAGCGCTTTGTTTAGCTGCTGAATAAAATATTAAATAAGATTTTTGTCTACCTGGTGTTAATGAATAGAATGCGTTTTTAAAAGCAATATCTGATTCAAATTCTTGATTTAATTCTTCAGGCATCGGATATTCTTCCACTTTTTTAGAAATTATTTTTACACCAGATTTTTCAATTTCTATTGCTTCTTTTATATAATCAAGAATTGTTTCCTGTAATTCCAAAACACGCTCAATTTTTGTAAATCTTATAAACCTAGACGAATTTGAATTTTCACCTGGCATTTCAAGAATTCCTTTGGTATCTTTCAAAAGTGCACCTTTCATAAAGTTAATAATGCACGATTCTTTAAAAGCTGACACAATAATTATGTTTTTACCATTGAATGTATAACAAGGTTGTTTCCATTTTAACTCTTCAGTTAAACCACTATTTAAAGCGATTTGTCTTAAAGCTTGAAGTTCTAGTTTCCAAGTGTGTACCTTACAAGCAGCTGTTTTATATAGTTTACAACGACCACAACCGTCTATAAAAAACAAATCAACTAATGGAGAAGTTTGCATATCAAATTTACTTTGTTTCTTGTATTGCTTGAAGAATAATTTCTCCAGCTTTTATCATTTCTAATTCACTTATATTCAATGGTGGAGATAGTCTAAAGCTATAAGGATGTGATAAAAACCAAAAACTAATTAATCCTAATTCTAAACATCTTTTAACCACTTTTTCTACTCGTTCAAATGATTCCATATCACAAGCATACATCATTCCAACTCTTCTTATCTCCTTGATTTCATCTTCATTAGAAAGCATTTTTTCAAGGATAGAAGCAATTCGTTCTACTTCGTTAAAATCAATTTCATTAGTTAAAATATTTAAAAAAGCATTCGCCGAGGCGCAAATTACAGGATTTCCACCAAAGGTTGTGATATGACCTAACATTGGGTTGTAAGTAAACTCTTTTAAATATTCACGTGATGAAACTAGGGCACCAATTGGCAAACCTCCACCCAGTGCTTTTCCTAGGGTTAATACATCAGGAATAATACCTGATCGCTCAAATGCAAACATACTACCTGCTCGCCCCATTCCACACTGTATTTCATCAAAAATTAATAAAGCACCCGTTTCATTACATTTCTTTCTTAATGCTACTAAAAATTCATGTGAACTTTCTCTTACTCCTGCGTCTCCTTGGATAGTTTCAATGATTACTCCTGCAGTTTTAGAATTTATTTGTTCTAAATCATTGATATTATTATGTTTTAGAAATCTGATTTCAGGCAAAAGTGGTCTGAATGCTTGTTTTTTAATTTCATTTCCAGAGATACTTAATGAACCATGTGTACTTCCATGATATGAACCTCGGAAAGAAACTATTTCAGTTCTTCCAGTTACTCTTTTAACAAGTTTAATTGCTGCTTCATTTGCTTCTGTTCCAGAATTTACGGGATAAACACAATTTAAGTTTTCAGGTAGTAATGAAACTAATTTTTTTGAAAATTCTAATGTGCTATCTTGAATAAATTCTCCATACACCATGACGTGCATGTGTTTATCAATTTGATTTTTAATTGCTTTTATAATAGATGGATGACTATGCCCAACATTAGTAACCGCAACACCAGAAATCATATCCATATATGATTTTCCCGTTTTGTCAAAGATGAAGATTCCCTTAGCTGAATCAACTTCAATCAGATATGGATAAGGATTCGTTTGACCTTGAATTTTCAAAAATAAATCCTTATCCATATGAAGTTATTATTTTTTACGAGAAATCACTTTTTCAGAAGCTAACACAATATCAGCTGTATCAATGTGGTATTTTGTCATTAATTCCATTGGCGTACCACTCTCTCCAAAACTATCATTTACAGCTACAAATTCTTGTGGTACTAATAAGTTTTTAGTAATAACTTGAGCTACAGATTCTCCTAAACCACCAGCCATCATGTGCTCTTCAGCTGTTACAATACATTTTGTTTTAGTTAATGATTTTAACAAAGTAAATTCATCTAATGGTTTGATAGTGTGCATATTGATTAATTCAACTGAAATTCCTTTTTCTTCAAGAATTCTAGCTGCTTCAATTGATTTCCACACCATATGACCGCATGCAACTATTGTAACATCAGTTCCTTCTATAAGTACGTCTGCTTTACCAATTTCAAATTTTGCGTCAGGTCTAACAAAAATAGGCATTACCGGTCTTCCAAATCGAAGATATACAGGTCCTTCATAATCAGCAATTGCTATTGTCGCTTGTTTTGTTTGGTTAAAATCAGCAGGAACAATTACAGTCATATTAGGTAACATTTTCATCATACCAATATCTTCTAAAATTTGATGTGTTGCACCATCTTCTCCTAAAGTTAATCCAGCATGAGAAGCACAGATTTTTACGTTTTTGTTAGAGTATGCAACTGATTGGCGAATTTGATCATATACTCTTCCAGTAGAGAAGTTGGCAAAAGTTCCAGTATATGGAATTTTACCACCAATGGTCATCCCTGCTGCCATACCAATCATATTAGCTTCTGCAATACCAACTTGAAAAAAACGCTCATTACAATCTTTTGCAAAAGCATCCATTTTTAATGAACCTGTTAAATCAGCACAAAGTGCTACAACATTTTCATTTTTCTTCCCTAATTCATGAAGTCCTTCTCCAAAACCAGAGCGAGTATCTTTATTACCGAAAATTTCAAATTCTATCATAGTACAAATTTATAAATTTAATGAAGTTGTTTTGTTTGAAAATATTCTAAAATTTTGAGTATAAGTATAGACAGTTGATTTTATATTTTTTTGTCTATAAACAACTCTATATTGCCCTGGTTGTAAATACCATTGTCCACTCGTTGTTTGCTGATTTAAATTGCAAACCCAATCCCAAACTCCATTGTCTTGAAGCACGAAAATTTGACCAACTGTAAGGTTAGAACATTTGTATGTAAATAATCCGGGAGCTTCTATATCAATATTATAAGTTCCAGACTGTGTTACCTTTACCTTATGATAAGAACGTGGAAGAGTCAATACTTCTGCAATGTAATTACCAACTATATATTTATCTACAGTATTTATATCTTGAACATTAATTGTTTTATGATCATTTTCTAAAGTAATACGTGTTTCGATTTCATGTGGTTTATTTCCATTAATCAGATTCGTTTTTATAAAACCTTGAGGAGCATCAACAATAATGGTATTGTGAGTATTTTTTTTGATATTAATATCTTTGAGTTCAACTTTCGGAGTGGTATTTACTAATAAGTCATATTTTATGTTTGGATCGATAAAAAGTGTGTCAGGATTATTAAATCGATTTAGAGTATGTATATAAGTATACTTTAAGTCAGTTGTTCCTGCTTTATACAAGAACATGGTAACATCTGTCTCAGATGGTTTTCTAGTAATGTCGTTTAAGTTAATTTGAGCAGTAGTATTCACAAGTGCTTTTGAAACTACATTCTTTAAAGCATTTTTAAATGCAGTTTTAGACTCTGCCTCAGAATAACTACCGATACATTTAAATTGTTCTAAATAACTTAAATCTAAGCCTAATCCAATTACAAATGGTGTAATTCCGATTTTTTTGTCGTGTAATTTTTTTGCTATAACGCATGGGTCATTATCACATGCTTCTAGCCCATCGGTAATTAAAATAATTATATTTCTAGCATTATAGTCAGGAAAATCTTCTGCAGAAGCTTCAAGTGATCTTGCGATAGGTGTTGTTCCTTTTGCTTTGATCGTTTTAATGTAACTTTTAATTTTATCAAAATTATCTTGACCAAAAGGAACTTCTAATTTTGTATCATTACAATCTTGAAAAGTTGGGGTTATTGGTGATTGATGACCATAAACTCTGAGTGCAATCTCTAAATTTGCGCTGCCTTTTAAGCTATCAACTGATTGTGCAAGTAACTCTTTAGCTGCTTCAATTCTAGTCTGTTCACCCCAAGCTGCATTCATACTATTAGATGCGTCTAGAATAAACAAGATACGAGTTAGGTTTTCTTGACAAAAAGACGTCAAAAGAAAAAAAGAAAATAGTATGGTTAAAATCTGCTTCAATTAATAATCACCAAGTGTTTCTTCAAGTTGACTTAATGCATTTGCTAATTGTTCAGGATTAGGAGCAACACCATGCCATTTATGACTTCCTTCCATAAAATCAACGCCTTTGCCCATTTCAGTTTTCATAATAATCACAATGGGTTTGCCATTTCCTAATTGATTTTTAGCATTGACTAGTGTGCTTTTTATTTCATCGATATTATGACCATCCATTTCTAATGTAATCCAACCAAAAGCTTCCCATTTAGCTTTTAGGTTGCCTAATGATAGTACATCCTCTACATCACCATCAATTTGTCTTCCATTAAAATCGATTGTTGCAATTAGATTGTCAATTTTTTTTGCAGAGGCATACATGGCAGCTTCCCAAATTTGTCCTTCTTGTAATTCACCATCACCGTGCAGAGTAAAAACAGTAGAAGAATCATTGTTCAATTTTTTTACTTCAGCAACACCAAGAGCACAAGATAGCCCTTGACCTAAAGAACCGGAAGCCATTCTTATTCCTGGTAATTTTTTGTCAGTACTAGGGTGACCTTGTAATTTTGAACCCAATCTTCTAAAACCATCTAAATCTTGTATTGGAAAATAACCACTTCTAGCTAATACGCTATACCAAACTGGTGAAATGTGTCCATTAGATAAAAAGAAAATATCCTCATTGATTCCGTCCATATTAAATGGATTAGGAGAATGTTTCATAGTGTCAAAATACAATACTGTAAGAAAATCAGTACAACCTAATGAGCCACCTGGGTGACCCGAATTAACTGCTGAAACCATTCGAACAATATCTCTTCTAACTTGAGAGGCGATTCTTTTTAATTCTAGACTTTCCATGTAATAATTTTTAGTGAACAAAAGTAAATATTTTAACTAATAAAATTCTAAATGTTCAAACTTATAACTGAATTTAATTCAAACTATTTTAACTCATTTTTTGCTTTTGATGTACCAATCATTTTTGTGATGTAATCTTTATCAGATTTAGGAGATCGTGCAGGTGAATATTCTCTACCATAAAATATTATTTGTAAGTGAAGTTTATTCCAATATTCTTTTGGAAACAAAGCTTTAGCATCTTTCTCAGTTTGCGTTACATTTTTCCCATTTGTTATTCCCCATCTTGTTAAGAGTCTGTGAATATGAGTGTCAACTGGAAACATTGGATGACCAAAAGATTGAGACATAACTACGGAAGCTGTTTTATGTCCGACTCCGGGTAATTTCTCAAGTTCCTCAATATCTTCAGGAACTATCCCGTTAAATTTATCAATTAGTATTTGAGATAATGTGTGTATTGCTTTTGATTTTTGTGGCGATAACCCACAAGGTCTAATAATCTCTTTAATTTCTTCAACAGATAATTTAACCATGTCAAAGGGATTGTCCGCTTTATCGAACAATAAAGGGGTGATTTTATTAACACGCTCATCAGTACATTGAGCGGATAATAGTACTGCAATTAACAATGTGTAAGTATTTTTATGATCAAGTGGGACCGGAGTTTCAGGATATAATTTTTCTAATTCGTTGATTATATAAATTCCTTTTTCTTTTTTTGTCATTTCAAATAAATATTATGTTTCCGTTATATCGAAAATCGAAAGATTCTAAAAATTTCTATCAAATTATAAATGAAAGAGAGTTTTTTCAATTAAAAATTATTGGATCTAAAATTAGAAAATATCATTACATAGTTGACAAATTTCCAGAGATACTGATGATAAAAGAGATGATAGATTTTTCAAATGAATTTTATGAAGAATGCGAGAGTAAAGATTTTGAAATCAGAGAGCAGAATTCAATTTCAGGTTAAATACAAGTTTTTAATTATTTTTGCAAAATTCAAACGTGTAGATTTATATTATGTCAAACAAAAAAGTTGCTTTTATTACTGGTGTTACAGGTCAAGATGGAGCGTATTTAAGTGAGTTTTTATTAAAAAAAGGGTATATCGTTCATGGTTTAAAAAGAAGGTCTTCTCTATTTAATACAGATAGAATCGATCATCTTTATCAGGATCCTCATACCGAAAATAAGAACTTTATTCTTCATTATGGTGATTTAACAGATAGTACAAACCTGATAAGGTTAATTCAGCAAATTCAACCAGATGAAATCTACAATTTAGCAGCTATGAGTCATGTGGCTGTTTCTTTTGAGACACCAGAATATACAGGAAATGCCGATGGATTAGGTACCTTAAGAATATTAGAAGCAGTTCGTTTACTTGGATTAGAAAAAAAGACTAAAATATATCAGGCTTCAACTTCAGAATTATATGGTAAAGTTCAGGAAGTACCTCAAACTGAAACCACTCCTTTCTATCCAAGAAGTCCTTATGCGGTAGCAAAAATGTATGCTTATTGGATAACTGTGAATTATAGAGAGGCTTACGGAATGTATGCTTGCAACGGGATTTTATTCAATCACGAGTCACCAATAAGGGGAGAAACATTTGTAACTAGAAAAATTACGAGAGCCACTTCTAAGATCGCTCTTGGACTTCAAGATAAACTGTATTTGGGTAACTTAGATGCGAAAAGAGATTGGGGACATGCCAAAGATTATGTTCGTATGATGTGGATGATACTTCAAGCTGAACAACCTGAGGATTGGGTTATAGCTACAAATAAAACTACAACTGTTCGCGACTTTGTAAGTATGGCTTTTGCTGAAGTTGGTATAAAATTAGAATTTAAAGGAGAAGGAGAAGCTGAAAAAGGCTTTATTGCTTCATGTGATTTACCTGAATATCAACTCGAAATTGGTAAAGAGGTGGTGAGTGTCGACCCAAAATATTTCAGACCGACAGAGGTTGATTTATTGATTGGAGATGCAACAAAAGCTAAAGAAAAATTAGGTTGGGTTCCGGAATACGATCTTCAAGATTTAGTGAAAGATATGATGGAGAGTGATTTGAAGTTGATGAAAAAAGATCAGTATTTAAAAGAAGGTGGGTTTTATACTTACAATTACTTCGAATAAGATATATGAATTTAAACACTAAAATATACATCGCTGGACATAGAGGAATGGTTGGTTCAGCTGTATGGAACTGTTTGAAAGATGCTGGTTATTCAAATTTAATTGGTAGAACTTCAAATGAATTAGATTTAAGAAATCAACAAGCCGTTTCTGATTTTTTTGATGTAGAAAAACCCGAAATTGTTATAGATTCCGCAGCTAGAGTAGGAGGTATTTTGGCTAACAATAATTTTCCGTATCAATTTTTGATGGAAAATATGCAGATTCAAAATAATTTAATTGATTCTGCATTAAAAACGAATGTAACAAAATTTATATTCTTAGGTAGTTCTTGTATTTATCCAAAATTTGCACCTCAACCACTTAAAGAAGAATATTTGTTAACTGATTCATTAGAACCAACAAATGAGTGGTATGCATTAGCAAAAATTACTGGAGTAAAGCTTTGTGATGCTATTCGGAAACAATTTGGTAAAGACTTCGTTAGTTTGATGCCAACCAATTTGTATGGAGAACGTGATAATTTTGATTTAGAAACATCCCATGTGCTCCCTGCAATGATTAGAAAGTTTCACGACGCAAAAATCAATAATATTGATCATGTAATCTTGTGGGGGTCGGGTACTCCCATGCGTGAGTTTTTACACGTGAAAGATTTAGCAAAAGCAGTTTTGTTTTCAATTGAAAATAAAATGAATGATTCCCTATATAACGTTGGAACTGGAGTTGATTTGACAATTTCAGAATTAGCTTTGATGGTTAAGGAGGTTGTTGGTTACCAAGGGAAGATTGTTTGGGATTCATCCAAACCTGACGGAACTCCAAGAAAACTAATGGATGTCTCTAAATTGAAAAAAATAGGTTGGAATTCTGAAATAGATCTTGGAAAAGGGCTTTCTATTACTTATCGATGGTTTTTAGAAAATCAAGAGAATTTGAAAAAAATAAAGTTGCAATAATTAGTTTTAAGTATTTTATAATTTTTGATAAGTTTGATGCGTTTTTGTTTTTTGTCTTGATCTTCAATTTTTTAACCTTTATTGTTTTGTTGTTTTTTATATTTGATCAATTAAATCTTACTGAAAAACTTATACAGATATCTTGTGGTTAATTAAAGACGAACTTATTAAATATAAAATTCTTAACTTTACAGATTAAAATAAGTACATATTATTTATGTATTTAATTGTATTAAGAATTATTTAAATGTCGTTCGATTCTAAAATAAAAATTCTAATTACCGGTGGTGCAGGTTTTATTGGGTCAAATTTGTGTGATTTCTTTTTGAGAAAAGGAGGTTATAGTGTTGTTTGTCTTGATAATTTATCTACAGGTTATAGAAAGAATATTGAGGATTATCTTAACAATCCAGATTTTAGATTTATAGAGGGTGACATTAGAAATTTTGAAACCTGTAAACAAGCAGTTTTAGGTTGTGATTATGTGCTTCATCAAGCAGCACTTGGTTCAGTACCTAGATCAATAAACGATCCTCAAACCACCAATGATGTCAATATTAACGGGTTTTTAAACATGTTAGTAGCAGCAAGAGATGAAAAAGTTAAACGTTTTGTTTATGCTGCAAGTTCTTCAACGTATGGAGATTCTAAATCTTTACCTAAAGTAGAAGAGATTATTGGTAAGCCACTTTCACCTTATGCAATTACAAAATACGTAAATGAATTATATGCAGACGTTTTTTATAAAAATTATGGCTTAGAAACCATTGGTTTACGCTATTTTAATGTGTATGGTAGAAGACAAGATCCGAATGGTGCTTATGCTGCAGTAATTCCTAAATTTACTCAATCTTTCATAAACTTAGAATCACCAACTATTAATGGAGATGGAACAAATTCAAGGGATTTTACTTATATAGATAATGTTTTGCAAATGAATTATTTAGCTGCAACAACAAAAAATAAAGAAGCTATAGGAGAGATTTTTAATACTGCTGTTGGAGAGAGAACAAATTTGCTCGAAATGACATCCTTGTTGAAAAAATATTTATCTATTTACAATAATGATATCAGCAAAGTAAATATAATACATGGACCCGATCGTTTGGGTGATATACCTCATTCACACGCATCAATCGAAAAAGCAAAAAAAATGCTTGGTTACAATCCGTCTCATAATCTAAAGGATGGTTTAAAAGAAGCAGTTGAATGGTATTGGGGTTGTTTTAATTAATACAACAATTTAAATTATTAACTTATATGGATTTATCAGAAAAATCAATTTTAATTACTGGAGGAACAGGTTCTTTAGGTAAAGCATTAGTTGAAAATATACTCACTAAATGGCCTAATGTTAAACGATTGGTAATTTTATCGAGAGATGAGCAAAAACAGTTTCAAATGGCTCAGGATTATCCAGTAAGTAAGTATCCTCAAATGAGATTTTTCATTGGAGATGTGAGAGATCGTGAAAGATTAATTCGTGCTTTTGAGGGGATTGATTATGTTATTCATGCAGCAGCAATGAAACACGTTCACATTGCAGAATATAATCCAGATGAATGTGTAAAAACAAATGTGAACGGTGCAGAAAACGTGATTCAAGCTGCTATTCAGACAGGTGTAAAACATGTTGTTGCTCTTTCAACAGATAAAGCTTGTGCTCCAATCAATTTATATGGTGCAACCAAGTTAACTTCTGATAAATTGTTTGTCGCTGCTAACAATATTAGAGGAAAACACGATATAAAATTCTCAGTTGTACGTTATGGAAATGTTATGGGATCAAATGGTTCTGTAATTCCTTTTTTCCTCAAGAAAAAGAAAGTAGATGGAATTCTTCCAATTACCGTTGAGAGTATGACACGTTTCAATATTTCCCTTCAAGGTGGTGTTGATATGGTATTACATGCTTTGGACACTGCATGGGGTGGAGAAATTTTTATCCCTAAAATTCCATCATACCGTATTACTGACATTGCTAAAGCAATCGGACCAGAATGTGAACACAAAGTAATCGGAATTCGTCCCGGGGAAAAAATACACGAAGAAATGATTACTTCTTCTGATTCATTTTTTACCTATGATCTTGGAAAATACTTTGTCATCATTCCACAGACACCAAACTGGAAAGTAGAAGATTTTGTAACTCATTTCAATGCTACTTTAGTGCCAGAGGGATTTGCTTATGATTCGGGAACAAATACAGAATGGGAAACAATTGACTCATTAAGAGAGTTGATCAAAGAACATGTAGATCCAACGTTTGAAGTTTAATTTTATGAATGTAATTCCATACGGTCGTCAAAATATCACGGATGAAGACATCCAAATAGTGATTGAAACCCTAAAGTCAGATTTCCTAACCCAAGGTCCAAAGATTGCGGAATTTGAAAAGGCGTTTGCCGAATATGTAGGTGCAAAATATGCTGTCGCTCTTGCAAATGGAACAGCTGCACTGCATTTGTGCGCGATGGCTTTAGATGTAAAACAGGGTGATAAAGTAATTACAACTCCAATCACTTTTGCTGCATCTGCCAATTGTGTTCGCTATTGCGGTGGAGAAGTGGTTTTTGGGGATATAGACCCTGATACTTACCTATTGAGCATCGACTCAGTTCGAAATCTACTCGAAAATGCTCCAAAAGGAACTTACAAAGGAATTATCCCAGTTGATTTTGCAGGAAGAGCAGTAAATTTAGAAGAATTTAAAATTCTTGCAAATGAATTTGATTTGTGGATAATTGAAGACTCGTGTCACTCACCTGGAGGATATTTTATTGATTCAAATAACGAAAAACAAACTTGTGGAAATGGTAAATTTGCAGATCTTGCTATTTTCTCTTTTCACCCTGTTAAACATATTGCATCTGGCGAAGGTGGTATGATTACCATGAATGATGAAGATTTATATAATAGACTATTAAAACTTAGAACACACGGTATAACAAAAAATGAAGCTAGTTATACAAACTCTATTGAATTTGCGGGTGGTAAAGAATCTTACCCTTCATGGTATATGGAAATGCAAGAATTAGGGTATAATTATCGTTTAACGGACTTTCAAGCAGCATTAGGCCTAAGTCAACTAAAAAGAGCGGAAGAAGGAATTATTAGAAGACGAGAAATTGCTAAAATATACAATGAAGCATTTAAAAATATTAAGTATATTTTTGGCCAATCTGGAGAAATTGAAGGGCATGCTTATCATCTATACATTTTAGAGGTCGAAAACAGATTAGGTTTGTACAATTTTTTAAGAGAACACAAAATTTTTGCACAAATTCATTATATCCCTTGTCATTTGATGCCTTATTACAGACAATTTGGATGGAAAGAGGGTGATTGTCCTGTCTCTGAAGAATATTACAAAGGTTGTATTAGTCTACCTATGTACCCAACATTGAAAGAAGATGAACTAACGTTCATAATTGAATTAATAAAAGAATTTTATAATGAGTAGACTCTGTATAATTCCAGCAAGAGGAGGTAGTAAAAGAATTCCTAGAAAAAATATTAAGCATTTTTTAGGTAAGCCTATAATTGCTTATTCTATAGAGGCTGCATTAAATTCAAAACTTTTCGATGTAGTAATGGTTTCTACAGATGATTTAGAAATTGCTGAAATTGCGAAAAGACATGGTGCAGAAGTACCTTTTTTAAGGTCAGAAGTTAATTCATCTGATTTTGCAACGACATTTGATGTGATTAATGAGGTTATTTCTTATTACTTAGAGGTAGGTATGGATTTTGAATATACTTGCTGTATTTATTCATGTGCTCCATTTGTGTCAGAGATTAAACTACAAGAGAGCTATAATCTATTGGTTGAAAAAGGGTTTGATTCTGTTTTTCCAGTATTAGCATTTGGGTTCCCAATTCAACGTGCTTTGAAAATTGACACCAACCATAAAACAACTTTTTTTAAACCCGAATATAGTTTTTCAAGGACTCAAGATTTAGAAAAAAGTTATCATGATGCAGGACAATTTTATTGGTTAAATACTAAACGCTGCATACAAGAAAGAACGTTATTAACAAATAATACAGGATCCATTGTGATTTCAGAACTTGAGGGTCAAGATATTGATTCAGAGGTAGATTGGAGGTTAGCAGAAATGAAATTCGAATTGATAAATAGTTCTCGAAATGATTAAATACAAATGTTTAAATCAAAACGAATTTAATTTCAACGAATATAAAATCGTTCCAATACGCTTTGAGGATCGATTAGACATCATGAAATGGCGAAATGAGCAAATTTACCACCTGCGCCAAGTAAAGCCACTAACGATTGATGATCAAAATAATTATTTCAATAATGTCATATCAAAACTATTTGAACAAGAAAAACCAAATCAATTGCTTTTTTCATTTTTGAAAAATGATGTTTGTATTGGTTACGGAGGTTTAGTTCATATTAATTGGATAGATAAAAATGCGGAGATTTCTTTTATTATGAATACTGAATTAGAAGAAGATTATTTCGAAAAAAACTGGTCAATTTATCTTATTTTAATTGAAAAATTAGCTTTTGAGGTTATGTCATTTCATAAACTTTATGTTTATGCTTTCGATTTAAGACCTCATCTTTATACTATGCTCTTTAAAAATAATTACTTTTTAGATGCAAAATTGAAAGATCATTGTCGGTTCAATGATAATTTTATTGATGTTATTATACATTCTAAAATTAATCAACAATGAAATATCAATATGGAATTTTAGTATCCGGCAATTTAGGTGCTATTGTACTAAAAAACATTTTAAATACAACTCCTGTAGCATTTGTTTTTACAGATTCTAAATCTGAAGAAATAATTAATTTTTGCAAGATCAAAAATATTCCGTTTTTTGTTGGAAATCCAAGAAATGGAAGAAGTCAAAATTTTTTAATAGAAAATAAATGTTCGGTAATTTTATCAATAAACTATTTATTTATTATTGAAGAAGATGTGATAAAACATCCTACTAAATTTGCTGTCAATTTCCATGGTTCATTATTACCCAAATATCGTGGAAGAACACCTCATGTTTGGTCTATAATAAACAACGAACAAAAATCAGGAATTACAGCGCACTTGATTGATGATGGATGTGATACTGGAGATATTATAGAGCAAATCGAAATTGAAATTAGCAAGACAGATACTGGAGCATCTATATTAAATAAATTTAACGAAAAATACTTTCCACTAGTTCAAAAGGTAATCGACAAAATTGAAAATGACACGATTTCTTTTAAACCTCAAGACCATTCAAAAGCTACTTATTTTGGTAAAAGAACTCCTGAAGACGGTTTAATTGATTGGAATTGGCATAAAGAAAGAATTTTTAACTGGGTTAGAGCATTATCGAATCCATATCCAGGTGCGTTCTCTTTTATGAATGGTACCAAAATAATAATTGATCAGGTTTCATTTAGTGATATTGGTTTTAATGATGATTTTGAAAATGGAACAATTTTACAAACTTCTCCACTTAGTGTCAAATGCCCCAACGGTGTTATACAAATCGATACGCTTAGAGAAAAACATGCTAATTTTGAAATTGGTCAAATATTAAATTCTTTAAAATGAAAATAGGAAACATTAATTTAGGGAAAAAAAATCCTTGTTTTATTATAGCAGAATTATCTGCCAATCACAATGGAAGTCTTGAAACAGCATTAGAAACAGTTAGAGCAGCTAAACGTGCAGGTGCAGATTGTATTAAATTGCAAACATATACTGCTGATACGCTTACAATTGACTGTCAAAAAGACGATTTTTTGATAAAATCAGATTCAATTTGGGATGGGAAAAATTATTATCAATTATATCAAGAAGCTTACACTCCTTGGGAATGGCATAAAGAAATCATGAAAGTGGCTTCAGAAGAAGGATTGATTTGTTTCTCTTCTCCTTTTGACCCGACTTCGGTTGATTTCTTAGAAAAGCTCAATGTTCCTGCATATAAAATTGCTTCGTTTGAAATTACAGATATTCCTCTAATTGAATATGTTGCTTCCAAAGGAAAACCCATTATCATTTCAACCGGGATTGCGACAAAAGAAGACATTGAACATGCTCTTGATGCATGTAGACGCATGGGCAATAACGATATTGCACTTCTTAAATGTACTTCCAGTTACCCAGCTCCTATCGAAGAAGCAAACATGGTTATGGTGAAGGATTTAGCTGAACGATATGGCGTCATCTCGGGTCTTTCCGATCATACGATGGGATCAACAGTTCCCATTGTTGCTACGTGTTTTGGTGCTAAAATAATTGAAAAACATTTTATTTTAGATCGTTCAATTGGTGGTCCAGATGCCTCTTTTTCCATGAATGAAGAGGAATTTACTGCGATGGTAAAAGCGGTTAGAGAAGCAGAGGTAGCAATTGGAAAAGTTGATTATTCTCTATCTGAAAAGCAAATCAAAGGTAGATATTTTTGCAGATCACTTTATGCAGTTAGAGATATTGAAATAGGTGAGCAAATTACAAAAGAAAATGTACGTTCCATTCGTCCAGGGTTTGGTTTGCATCCGAAATTTTATCACCAAATTCAAGGGAAATATTCTAAAGTTTGGATCGAGCGCGGAGATAGAATAAGTTTAGATTTTATTTTATAAAAATATCTAAAATTAAATTGTAATTAAATGTCATTAAAAAAATTAAATAATACTATTATTAAGTACATTCTATCAAAGTACCTAGCGTTCGCTATTCAGCTTATAAATTCAATCTTTGTTGCTAAAAATTTAGGATTATATTATTTTGGGGTATATGGATTTAGTACACTTATTATTCAGTACTTAAGCTACAGTAATCTAGGTGTAAATCTTTCATATTCAGTACTTTGTTCTGATGTAAACACTAAGAGCATAAAACAGGATATTACTAATTCAGCTATGAATATACAATTAATCATTAGTTTTAGCTTATTAATTATATTTGCTTTTACATACTCTTTAAATCTATTCCCAAAATATAATTTCAATGAATATTATTTTTTAATTATAGTTACCACTATAATTCAACATATTAATAATTTATACGTAAATGTATTCAGAATTGAAAACAAAATAAAAGAAATAAATCTATTCTTTTTAATTATACCAATTTCACAACTTATTGTTATTATTTTATTTAAGGATAGAACATTATTTTATAGTCTTTTTTATGCAGTAATTATTGGGAATTTTATTTCTTTATTAATTTTTCTAAAAAGTCGACCAATTGAGATAAAAAAACTAAAGTTTTTCAAATTTTCTATGGCAAGAAAAATTCTTGGAAGAGGATTTTTTTTATTAGTCTATAACTTGACTTTCTACGGTATTATACTCACAGCAAGAACTATTGTTAGTCATTATTTTTCAATCGAGAGTTTTGGATTGTTCAATTTTTCAAATACAATTTCAAATGCTATTTTCTTACTCTTAGGGTCATTAAATTTTCTTTTTTACCCAAAACTTATAAATTCTATTAGTAAAAAAACAAATCAAGAATTAGTAGTTTTTATTGAAAAGATTCGTATGTTTTATTTAACCTTGACTATGTTTATTGTTTTATTAAGTATTATAATTGCCCCAATTTTGTTTTATTTTCTCCCGCAATACAAAGATTCAATATTCTCTCTTCAAGTTTTGATCCTAGCTCAATTAATTATTAATAACTCTTTCGGCTATTCTACTTTACTTATTCAAAGATCTAAAGAATTTTTGATGACAATATTTGCCACTATTTCTATTATTATTGTAATCTTAGCATCTATTATTGGAATTAAATATTCTTACAGACTTGAAACGGTTGCGTTTGCAGTCGTTTTGGGCGTAATAGTATACAATCTTTTAATTGTATATTTAGGAAGTAAATCTATTGGAATATATAGAGGACTCTTGCATATGATCATAGAGACTTTCAACTTTAAACTTTTCTCTCCAATTATATTATTTATATTCCTATCTGTATTTTTTAATACTTATTATTTTAATATAAGCATTACAGTCATTTTATACTTAATTTTAAATATTAAGGAACTTAGAGAAATTAAAACTACAACGAAAACTTTTTTAAGTGCTGATGGTAGTATTTTAACTTTAGATAAGATGAAATAAAGATTTCAAAATGGAAGAGGTATACAAATATTTAAATTTAGATAATAAAGAAAATCAGAAGTCGTTTGATACTCTAATATCTTGGGAGCTTGATAATGAATCAACTGTTGCAAAAAAAGTTAATATTATTTCTTTTCTTTTAAAGTTATCTATAGGTATTCTAGTTTCTGATTTAGTTCAACTTTTTCAACTTCAATTTAGAAAAAGTAAACTTGGCTCAGTTGTTTTTGTTACGCATTATAGTCATATACTAAAAGCTATTGGTTTTAATAAAGTATTTGAAAATGAGAATTATGGTATACTTTACGTTCCAACTGTACACTCGAAGGATCGAACACGTCATTTCAAACAACTTAAAGAAAATAAAAATGTCAAATTTGATTACTTTGGATTATCGACTTTTTTCAAAAGTTTTTTATTATTTTTTGATATACTTTTCTTTATAAAGTTGAAAAAAAAATATCCAAATTCGTTTTCCGTTTTATTTAAAAATATTGTTAAATACAAAATATTTGAATTTTATGCTGAGAAAACATATCAAATAGGAAGATCGGTTAAACTTTGGATATTTGATAATGATAGAGATACAAATTTCACGCCATTGATAATTTTAATTAACAAACGAGGAATACCAACTGTGAGTCTTCAACATGGAGTTTTTTTTGAAGGTAATAAGTTTTATATACCCTCAATTTCAAAACATGTATTTTGTTGTTCAGAAAGGGAAAAAAAAATGTTTGTACGTGGTGGAGTAGAAATTGATAAGATTAATGTTATTGGTGCCCCACTTCAAACTTTTGTTCACAAAAATTCAAATTTAGATGTTAAACATAATATTAACATTAAATACGATGTATTGATTCTTTTAACCTCCACCATTTTTGAAAAAGAATTTGCTGCTCAAATTAAATTACTAAATCTACTTGCAAACCATGATGAATTTAGTGTTATTGTTCGATTTAGGCCTGCTTCTGTTCATTACGATAGGGAACAATTAGATAAGTATATTTCACCAAAATTCTTTATATCTGATAATGATCTTGAAGCAGATATTCGACAATCTAAATCTATAATTACATTTTCTTTCGATGCTCTTTACAACTGCGTAATAAATAATAAAAAAATAATTTTACTTTGTGCACCTGAAATCAAAAAACAATTGAGTACTCAAACAAATCCATTGGTTTTGAATTATTTGGATATAGAGTCAATAATTAAGTACCTTAATTTAGACATCCCCTTTGAAAAAGAGGTTTTTGTAAATAATTTTGGGGAATATGATTTTTCTATTTATAGAAGTAATTTTATAGATTCTTGTAAATCAATCATGAACAACTTAAAATAAATTGGTTTTGTACAAAATACTTTATATTTTATTTTTAATAGTGTTAATCAAAGATATATTCTGGTTTAAGAATGAACTTGGTTTTGCAGTGGGTCTTACTATTACTTTAACTTTTGTTCACTCTTTTTTTTTAAAAAAAAAATCTTTAATTCTTAGCATAGATAGAATAAATGTAATTCTTTATATATCATTTAGTTTTATGTTTCTATGGATTAGCTCTGTTTTTCACGATGTTTCTTTTTTAACATCAATCCATTTTTATCGACAGTTAATTATACCTTTATTATTATTTTTAGTTTTTTCTACAATTAAAGAAAATATAACTATAGAGCAATTTAGAAAGTACTTTATTTTAGTTATAATTTTAGAGTTTTTTCTTAGCTTATTGCAATATCAAAATCTTTCACCAGAATTTCTCACTCAAAAGGATTTAAACATTGAACGTTTGTTTCATGGTACATTCTCAAACAATAATTTTATTGGAAATTTTTTCGCCCTTTTTGCTCTAGTTTTATATTTTGAATTAATTGAAAAAAGTTTCTTAGAATTGAGTAAACTAAAATTTTATTCCTTGTTATCGATGACGGTTCTTGGTGTTGTACTTTCTGGAGTTAGAACCTCTTTTTTAGCACTTATTGCGGGAGTTATACTTGCAAATTTAATGTTACCTGGTAAACGTAAACTAGTTTTGACTGTATTAATAGGTTGTTTAATTTTTATAAATTCATTATCAAATTTAAAAACATTTTTTTCAGATAATAACTCAGTCACACGTATAATTGAAGGTATTGAAGTTTTAACCACAGAAACCGATTTGAAAAATTCAAAATCAACAATTTCGTTATCTTTAAGGCTTTTTGAAGCATTTAATGATGGGAATTTTTGGATTGGTCAAGGTAAGTTATTCAAAGGTGGATATTTTGTTGTAGATAGTGGATCAACCACAACAGAAATCTCTATTGAAAAGAAAAATGAAACTGATGCGACTTTAATGATAATTCTAGTAGAATTTGGTGTAATCGGTTTATTGATTTTTCTTCTACCAGCAATTTGGATTTTTAATATTTCTAATAATAAAAAGAAATCTATGGTTTTTTTGGTAACACTTCTTTTAATGACCGTTACTGACTTAGGAATTTATTATTCTTTAAATGTTTTAATAGTTTTGTTTTATCTTAAAACTACTAAAACACATCAGTTTGAAAAACATAAGTATTCAATTTTATAAGATTCTATTTTATGAAAATTTTAATAAATACTCCAAATTTAAATGAACTAGGTGGTGTAGCCAATCATTATAAAGGATTAAAAGGTTTTTGGAATGAGAATATAAAATATAATACGGTAGGTAGTAGAAAAAAAATACCAGGTATTTTCTTTTTATTATTTGATTTAATAACTTTTTTTATCAAATGCCTAGTTTTCCATCCTGATATAGTTTTACTTAATCCATCTTTAGGTAAACGTGCTTTCTACAGAGATGCACTATTTTTAAAAATAACTTTTATTATGAAAATCAAGACTATAGTTTTTTTTCATGGCTGGGATAACGAATTCGAACAACAACTTTCATCTACCACACATATTTTTAAAAAAAAATATGGAACTGCTTCTGCATTTATTGTACTAGCTACTGAATTTAAAGAAGTAATCCAAAGTTGGGGTATTGACAAACCAGTGTACCTGTCATCAACAAAAGTTGATGACAATCTAATTTGTGACTTTATAATAGAAAATAAAATCTACAAAAAAAATATTTTATTTTTGGCTAGAATTATTAAGGAAAAAGGTATTTATATAGCAATAGAAGCTTTCCGGAAAATTATAAATTTATATCCGGAAACAGAACTTACTATTGTAGGTGACGGAAGTGATTTATCTGATATTAAAAGAATAGTTAATGAACTAAATTTAACAAATGTTTTAATAACAGGTGCATTATCAGGAGAATCATTAAAAGAACAATTTTGTAAAGCTGATATATATATATTTCCAACTTTTTACGGAGAGGGAATGCCTACTTCAGTATTAGAAGCAATGGCTTTCGGTTTACCTATCATAACTCGTCCTGTTGGAGGGTTATCTGATTTTTTTGAAAATAAAAAAATGGGTTATTTAGTAAATAGTCTTAATCCAGATGATTTTACTGAACAAATAATCTCTTTATTTAACGATCAAGAAAATATTAAGGAAATAGGAAAATATAATTATCATTATGCTAAAACGCATTTTTATGCATCTAATGTCGCTTTAAAAATGGAATCAATATTCAATAAAGAATATAAAAATGGATTAAAATGAATATAAAAAAAACAAATTTATTGATTGAACATTTTTGTTTGAAAGATAATTTATCTTCTTATGATCCTTATGATATTTGGAAGACAAAAACAGGGGTAAATATTAAAAAACTATATTTCAAAAATAAATTTTTTGGATTTTTACCTGCAACATTTTTAACTCTGACAGATTTTTATCTTGTAAATAAGTCTCGTTTTTTACTCAAGTCACAAGAGTATCCAATTGTAAGAGCACAAGCTGGTATATCTCTCATTAATTTATATTTAAAAACATCAAATAAAGAATATTTAGATTTTGCAAGAAAACATCTTGATTGGTTGCTTTTAAATTATTCTAAAAATTATAGTGGTTTATGTTGGGGAACAGGTTTTAAAATCGTTATAAATTCAAAAACAGTTTATGACGAAAACTCTCCTTTTACTACAAATACCCCATACATTTTGGAATTTTTTCACGCTTTTTATAAGATTACACAAGAGCAAACAATCCGTAATGCTATATTGAGTATTTATAATTTTTATGAAAAAGATATCATAATATTAAAAGAGACCGATGAACTAATGATCACATCTTATGGTACTTTTGCAGATAGAATCGTAACCAATTCAGTTTCATACACAATGTTTGCTTATTCTATTTTTTATCAGTACATGGATAATAAACCATATATAGAATCTAAAATCAAAAAACTATACAATTTCATTTGCTCTGTACAACAGATTGATGGTAGTTGGATTTATGCTCCTTATGATGAAAATTCTTTTATTGATTGTTTTCATTCATGTTTTATTTTAAAAAATTTAATTAAAACAAGTCAAGTTATTTCATTAGATAATTCAAATTATATAATTGATAAAGGTTATAGTCGAATTCGAGAGTCTTTTTACTGTAAAAAAACAGGTTTATTTAACAGATTTATTTCTCAAAATAAACCATCGATTGTAAAGTATGATCTATATGACAATTCAGAAGTATTGAACGTTGCTATTTTATTGAATGATGTTAAGACTATTAATTCCTTAACGGATTCAATTTTTATCAATTTTATTCGTGAAAATGATATATTTTCATTAATTGATTTATTCGGTGTGCGAAAAAATAAAAATACATTAAGATGGGCAGTTATGCCTTATTTAATGACAATTAGTAAACTATGAAAAAAATAGCATTAGTTATTTATTACATCTTAATTAGTAAACTTCCCCATTCTAGGATTTTAAAAGTTTCAAACAAGATTAGATGTTGGTATATGATTTATATACTTAAAATTATGAAAAAAGGAAGTCTAAACTATTTTGAAAATAATATATACATAGGAAAAGTAACTGATTTAGAAATTGGAACGAACTGTCAAATTAATGAAAATGTTTTTATTCAAGGAGCTAAAATTGGTTCTTTTGTTATGATAGCTCCTAATGTAGCAATTTTAACAAAAGGTCATTCTTTTCAAAGTATAGAAATCCCAATGGTTCTTCAAGGAAATACTCAACAACTTATACCAATTATTGAGGATGATGTTTGGATAGGTAGAAATGCAATCATTATGCCTGGAGTTATATTAGGAAAAGGTTCAATTATAGGAGCAGGGTCAGTCGTAACAAAAAATGTAGAACCTTACAGTATAGTTGGTGGTGTTCCAGCTAAACTTATTAGAAAAAGAAATTAATATGTGTGGGATTTTAGGAACTATAAATGTAAATATCGATGAATCTGCACTTTCATTGATTAAACACAGAGGACCAGATGATTTTGGAATTGATTCATTTTCGATTAATGATTTCAATGTTCATTTTGGACAAAGGCGGTTGTCTATTATTGACCTATCTCCAGCCGGTCACCAACCTATGATTTCAAGCTGTGGGAACTATGCGATTATTTTCAATGGAGAAATTTATAATCACCTTGAGTTACGTGCAAAACTCCCTGTTGATATCGTTTATAGAGGACATTCAGATACTGAAACTATTTTATACTATATAATTTATTTCGGAATACAACGGATTTCAGATTTTAATGGAATTTTTGCATTCTCATTTCTCGATAAGCAAAATGAAATACTTCACATCTGCAGAGATCCATTTGGTGTAAAACCACTTTATTATTTTTTAGATGAAAAACAGCTTGTTTTTTCTTCTGAGATAAGACCAATTAAAGCATTAACAACATGCAAATCATTAAATAAATCATCACTCGCAAGTTTATTAAGGTTGAGATATAATCCTTCACCTGAAACATTATATAGTGATATATTCAAACTTAAGCCTGGTAGTTCTATTTCATTTGACTTAAAAAACAATAAATTAACACCAAAAGAGCGATATTTCGCAAATCCAATTCCAACTAAAATTAAAGATACAGATGCTAATTTGATTAAAAGATATGGAATTGAATTGGAAGAAGCTATTAGTAGACAATTATTATCAGATGTAGAAGTAGGTGTTCTACTTAGTGGAGGAATAGATTCAGCATTGGTTGCTGCAATAGCAAAACAAAATTACAAAGGGAATTTAAAAGCATTCACTATTGGTTTTGACGGGGATTATGATGAAGATGAAATTAAAGATGCTGCTCATACAGCTCATGTTTTAGGGTTAGAACATCATTTTAGAAAAATTACCTTTACGGATTTTTTAGAGCTTATTAAAGAATGCTCAAGAATAGTAGAAGAGCCATTAGCAACTACGTCAATGATTCCAATGTATTATCTTTCAAAACTCGCTTCGGAAAACGTGAAAGTAGTATTAACGGGTCAAGGCGCAGATGAACCGCTCGGAGGGTATGTTAGATATAAATCTGAAGTTTTTCGTAAAAAGTTACCTGCTATTTTACGGAAAATGATTAAACCTACAATTAAGCTTCTAAATGTTAAAAATGAGAGAATACTTCGTGGAGCAAATGCAATCTCTATAAATAATGAGATAGAAAGATTTTTATCTGTTTACGAAATTTTTTCAGTAAGTGAAATTGAACAATTAATTCTCACTAGAGACACTTTAAGTAAAGAAAGAATAACTGAATTTTACAAAACTTTATCTTGTGATAAAATTGCTCATCCAGTTGAGAAAATGATGGCAATTGATACGCGAATGAATTTGTCTGATGATCTTTTGAATTATACAGATAAAATTACAATGAACTTTTCTATTGAATGTAGAGTTCCAATGCTTGATATAAAACTTGTGAATTTTATAGAATCTTTACCAGTACATCTTAAACTAAATAGTAAAGGTGGAAAAATTATCCACAAGGCATTTGCAAAATCAATTTTACCAGAGGAAATAATTAATCGTCCTAAAAAAGGATTTCAATCACCTACAAGAAAATGGTTCAAGGATGAAATGTCTAAATTAAAAGATATTCTTTTAGAAAACGACTCGATATTTTCGAGTGTTTTTAACCTAAAAGCTGTTGAAAATATACTTCAACTACATTTAGATGGTTATAATAAGGAAAAACAAATTTTTTTACTGTTGAGTATTTATTATTGGTTAGAAGCTAACAATTTTCTATTTCAAGAAAAAAATTAAACTAAAATTTTTCATGCAACACATTTTAATAAATGGAGTTCAAACATTTTCTCCCCAATCACGAAACGAATTAATAGATTTTGCTTTCGAAAACAAATCAATATTAGTTGCAGTAAATGCTGAGAAAATTTTGCATGCTACAGATGAATCTCGATCAATCATTAATAGAAATGTTGGTTATCCAGATGGTATTGGTGCAGTTTGGGCTTTAAAAAAGAAAGGTGCACTTAACCCCGTAAAAATACCCGGTTGTGAGTTGTGGCTTGATATAATAAAAAAGTTTCAAAATGATAAGTCTTTTTATTTAATAGGAGGGAAGAGTGACGTTATAAATGAGACAGTAAACAAGTTAAGATTAGAATATCCAAATATAAATATTGTCAATTTTAGAAATGGTTATTTAAAGACTATTGAAGAAAAAGAAAAATTGATTCAAGATGTAATAAATCATAAACCAGATGTTGTATTCGTTGCAATGGGTTCCCCAAAACAAGAATTACTAATGGAAGAAATACATCAATCTCATCCTGTAGTTTATCAAGGTCTAGGTGGTAGTTTTGATGTCTATATAGGTAAAACTGCAAGAGCTTCTAAGTGGTGGGTTAATAATAATTTAGAATGGGCATATAGACTTATTAATCAACCATCTCGTATTAAAAGACAAATTTATTTAGTTAAATTTTATTTACTTCTAAAATTGAATCGCTTTTAGTAATTTTACTTTTAAAATAATTTTGAGTTTAAAAAAAAATTAATTAAAATTAGACTTGACAATGTGAATAGTATTGTGATGAATAGAATTTATAACTTTAAATTAATTTTTGTATTTAATAAATCTTAACACAAAAAATAAATACTTATTAGTTCTCTAAAATTTTTAAATGAAAAAAATTACAATTATTGCAGGAGCAAGACCAAATTTCATGAAAATTGCGCCTATTATTAATGCAATACATTTATATCAAAAAAAAGGTCTAAATATCAATTATAGGTTAGTTCATACTGGACAACATTATGATAAGAAAATGTCAGATGATTTTTTTGATCAATTATCAATTCCAAAACCTGATGTAAATTTAGAGTCTGGAGGCGGAACTCAAGCTGAACAGACAGCTAATATAATGATTAGATTTGAGCAAGAATTACTTCAAAATCCAACTGATTTGGTTGTTGTAGTTGGTGATGTTACATCAACTATGGCCTGTGCAATTGTAGCTCAAAAGTTGCAAACAAAAGTTGCGCATGTCGAAGCGGGTATAAGATCAAATGATTGGTCTATGCCTGAAGAAATAAATAGATTGGTAACAGATGCAATAACAGATTATTTCTTCACAACATCAGAAGTTGCTAATAAAAATCTTTTGAATTCTGGAGTTTCTAAAGAAAAAATCTTTTTTGTTGGAAATACTATGATTGATACTTTATTAGCTCAAAAACCAAATTTTAGAAAACCCAACATTTGGGATGAATTAAAGTTGTCTTCTAAACGTTATTTAGTTATGACACTTCATCGACCCGCAAATGTAGATCAAGATGAGATTTTAGCTTCAATACTTAATGAAATAATTTATAATACTGAAGACTTACCAATTATTTTCCCTGTACATCCTAGAACAGCTAAAATTCTCGAAAATTTGGGAATTTCTAACGAACGACTTTATTTTATAGAACCACAAGGTTACTTAGAATTTAATTATTTAGTTGCTAATTCAAAAGCTGTAATAACTGATTCTGGAGGGATTACTGAAGAAACTACAGTGTTAGGTATACCTTGTATAACCTTGAGAGATAATACAGAAAGACCTGAGACTGTGGATATTGGAACAAATGAACTAATTGGAACAAATCCTAAAAATATTGCCCCAGCACTTAAAAAATTATTTGCTGGAAATTGGAAAAAAGGGAATATACCTGAATTTTGGGATGGTAATACAGCAAAAAGAATTGTTGATATATTTATAAATAATAAACTATTATGATTATAATTCTTATTTGAATTTTAATATTAATAAACTATATTTGCCTTTAAAAAATAAGTGTTAAGATCGTCTGGATTAATTAATAAGATAGCTAAGTATAATAAAAATGTTTTTTTTATTACTGATTTTTTTATACTAAATTTTTGTTTTTTACTAGCAAAATCACTTACTATATATTTCTTTGGTAATTCTTCCGAAATTCCAAATAATTTATATCCTTTTATATTTTATTCAAATTTAATTTGGTTATTACTATCACGGGTATTTGGTATTTATTCCTTGTTACGTTTTGAAAATGCATCAAAAATTCTTTCAAGGATTCTAAAAGTTGTGATCATTTATATTACTATTTTATATCTGGATATTTTCTTTTTAAGATATGTCAAAATTTCGACAATTTTTGTCATTAATTATTCAATATTATTCTTAATCATTTTCTTTTCCGTAAGAATAACCCTAGTTTATTTCCTTAAACTGCTTCGTAAAAGAGGAATAAATAATAAGTTAGTACTGATCGTTGGAGTAAATGAAAATACAATTGATCTTTCAAAGACTTTCAACAACGAGTTGTCATTTGGTTATAAGTTATTAGGTTTTTTTTCAAAAAATAAATATACGGAATCAAAATATAATGATATTTCAATTCTAGGTACTTACGAATATCTTTATGATTATTGTAATAATAATCATGTGGATGAAATTTTTTTTTCTACAGATGATTTCGAACAAGTTGAGATTAAAAAAGTGGTTAAATTTTGTGATTCTAAACTTATAAGATTTAAATTAATACCAAATTTCCAAAAAGAAAATTTTTTCAATAGGAAGTTATCCATTGATTTTTATGGCGATACACCTGTTTTAGTATCAAGAAAAGAACCTTTAGAGAAGAATAGTAATATTTTAGTTAAAAGATTGTTTGATATTATATTTTCATTGTGCGTTATTTTAATATTATTCCCACTTATATTTCCATTTGTTTATATAATTCAAAAGCTTTCTAGTCAAGGTCCAGTATTTTTTATTCAAAGAAGGTCTGGTCAAGATAATCACGTTTTCAAGTGTATAAAATTTAGAACAATGTATGTGAATAAAGAATCTGAATTAAAAGGGACACATAAAAATGATCCAAGAATTACATCTTTTGGTAAGTTTTTAAGGAAAACTAGAATAGATGAATTGCCACAATTTATAAATGTATTCATTGGTAATATGTCAGTTGTTGGTCCAAGACCTTTGATGTTAAAACATACCGAAGACTACTCTAAATTAATTGATGACTTTCTAGTGAGACATTTTGTTAAACCTGGCATTACTGGCTGGGCGCAAACTACAGGTTTTTTGGACGAGGAAAACAAAATGAAAGAAATGCAAGATAAGGTTAAAAGAGATGTGTGGTATATAGAGAATTGGAGTTTTTTATTAGATTTGAAAATTATTTTAAAAACTCTAACTAACTTATTTTGTAAAGATGAAAATGCATTTTAATAGTCACAAATCTTTTTTGTTTAAGACTACTTTTTATTTATTTACTATTTCGCTTTTATTATCATGTAATTTAAGAAAAAAAATCATTTATTTTAATGGGTTCGAAAGTACTAGATCTCAAAGTTTTGATGTTAAAGTAAAGATGAATGATTTATTGCAGATTTCGATTTATAACGGTGATGAAGTTAATTCAAAAATATATAATTTACCTGATGGACAAAATATTAATAATGGTTATTTGATAGGTGCTCCGATTAAGTCTGCTTATTTAGTTGATCAATCTGGTGATGTTGAAATTCCAAACCTAGGGAAAATTCATGTATTAGATTTAACAATGAGCCAAGTTACGGAACTAATTAAAATCAAAGCATCTGAGTTTATGAATAAACCCACAGTCTTTGTTAGAATTCAAAATTTCAAAGTGACTGTATTGGGTGATGTCAGAAATCCAGGTACTATTCAGGTTCCTAATGAAAAAATTACAATCATTGAAGCTTTAGGAATAGCTGGAGATATGAATATTTCAGCCAAAAGATCTTCTATTTCTGTTTTAAGAGAAAATAATGGAATGGTTCAAAAAATTATGTTGAATATTAATGATCAATCCATTTTTAATTCACCAGCTTATTTTTTGCAGCAAAATGATATTGTGTATGTTGAGCCGAATCGCGCCAAAATAAATTCTTCTCTCATAAGTTCAGCTTCAGGTATGTTTATTTCTGTGGCATCTTTAATTATAACGACAATAAACGTAATTAGTAAATAGAAATGGAAAATTCATTACCTGAAAATGATCAAGCTAATATAAAAGAACTTTTATTTCCGTATGTTAAAAATGGGAAATACTATGCTTTGTCCATCTTTATATTTGCTGTTTTATCTTTTGTTTATTTAAAATTTCAAGTAAATAAATATAATGTAACTGCAAGTATCTTAGTTAAGGATGAGCAAAAAAATCAAGTTCAAGATCAACTTTCGGATTTTTCTAATCTTGGTTTTGACTTAGGTGGTGTTAAGTCTAAACTTGAAAATGAGATTGAAATCTTAAAATCTAGAACATTATTAATGAATGTTGTTGATGAATTAGATTTAAATGTAACCTATTTTAGATCAACTGGATTTAATAAAGTTGAATTATTTGAGAATACTCTTATAAGATTGAGTTCTGTTAATACTTTGAATTTAAAAAATAAAGATTTACAATTTAAAATTAAAATTATTGACAATTATCAATTTTCATTAGAAAGTATAGATGAAGGTTGGATTAAAAACTATTCTTTTGGGACAAAAATTCAAACAAATCAAGGAGATTTTATTATAATTCCAGTTAATAAAAATCAGGTTTTTGTAGGTGAAGAAATTTTAATAAAAGTTTCTACTTTAGACAAAACTGTAGATAATCTTAAGAGATCCATAAAAGTAGAAGCTACAAATAAAGAGTCAAGTTCCATAACAATCTCTATGGAGCACTCAAACATTAAAAAGGCAAAAAAGATAATAAATACACTAATTAAGCAACATCAATTTGAAGCTATTTCTGATAAAAATGAACTAAATAAGAATACGATCAAGTTTATAGACAATCGATTAGCTTTTATTACTAGAGAATTATCTGCGGTTGAAACTAATGTATCTGATTTTAAGTCGAGTAATAATATATTTGATTTAGCATCTAACACTGGATTATATTATCAAAATGAAACTGAAAATGAAAAAGCAATTTTAAATTTAAATACCCAATTGAATCTTGCTAATTATATTGATGAATATTTAGTTATTTCCAATGAAAAAGACTTAATACCATCTAATCTTGGTATTAACAATCCTAGTATTGAAAAATCAATCGAAGCCTTGAATTCGTTAATCCTTGATAGAAACAAATTATTAATAACTTCAAAAGAAAAAAATCCAATAGTTAATAATTTAAATGAACAAATCTTTAGTATGAAATATACTTTAAAAGAAAGTATTAAAAATCAAAGAAATTCAATTAAAATTCAATTAAGAACTATCCAAAGAAAGAATAAAGATTTACTTAAAAAATTAAATTCAGCGCCCAAACAAGAAAAAGATTTCAAAGAGATTGCAAGACAACAACAGATTAAAGAATCCTTGTATTTATATTTACTTCAGAAAAGAGAGGAGACTTCATTAGCTCTAGCCGTAACAAGTTCAAATACTAAAATAATAGATCAAGCATATTCTGATAATATTCCTATTTCCCCTAAAAGAAAAATTATTTTTGTTTTTTCTCTATTAATGGGTGTATTATTGCCTAGTGTTATTATTTATTTAAAATTGCTTTTAGATACTAAATTAAAAGGAAGACAAGACGTAGAATCGTTAAATATACCTGTTATTGGAGAATTACCATTAATTAAAAATAGCCATTTGATTATTAAGAAAGGTGATCGAACTAATATTGCTGAGGCTGTAAGAATAATACGAACCAATTTAAGTTTTTTATTAAACAAAAACACCTCAGAATGCAATACAATATTTGTGACCTCTACATTTAGCTCTGAGGGAAAATCATTTGTTTCAATAAATCTTGCTTCTTCATTAGCAATGACAGACAAAAAAGTTCTGTTAATTGGTTTAGATTTGAGAATGCCAAAACTGCTAGATTACATTGGAGAGATCGCTAATATTGGAGTTACAAATTATATTATAAATAATAATTTAAATCTGAATGATATAGTTTTAAAGTCAGATAAGTTGATAGGTGTAGACATTATTCCCTCTGGTATTATTCCACCAAATCCTGCAGAGTTATTAATGACTGATAGAATGTCAAACTTGATGAAAGAAGCAAAAGGTGTTTACGACTATATCATTGTAGATACTGCACCAGTTGGTCTTGTAACAGATACATTATTAATTAAGGACTTTGCAGATGTAACACTTTATATAACTAGAGCTGGTGTTTTAGAGAAAAAATCGTTATCTGTTTTAAAAGATATTTACGAAAATAAGAAACTAAACAATATTACTGCATTAGTTAACGGAATAGACCTTGAAGCTGGATATGGTTATGGTTACGGAAAGAGATATGTATATGGAGGCTATGTAGAGGATGAAATACAAGTGAAAAATAGATTTTTTAATTTCTTTAAAAAAAATAACTAATAATTAAATACAATATCAATGGTATATATATTGATAAAATAATTTTAGTGTAAAAAACATCTTCAATTTTTCGATTCGTTTTAATATAAAATAAAGTAGGTATAAATAATAATAAAGAAAACAAAATAAAAAAAATAAAACTACTATTTGGAGTTTGGAAACTTGATTTTTCTAAATTATCTCTGGTCTCAACTTTATAAACCTTATTTAATATTTTTGATTCTATTACATTTATTGAATCATTATACTTTAAATGACCTTTAATAGAGCATGAAATAAAGAATTCTTTACCATCTTTTGGTTTTATTAAAACAATTTGTTCCTCTGTTAAGCTATTATAATTTTGAGAAATATCTGTAATAATAGTTTTTATTTGTTTTTTAGGTGTTATAAAATCAATAACATTAATAATTAAGTACAGTGAACAAATAAAGCTCATTATTTTATACGATTTCCAAAATATTCCATTATAAAAATTTGACAAATAATTTTTTCTCTCTATTTCCTTTCTTTTGTAGTACTCATTTAATCTCTCCTTTGCAATTCTTATTTTTTCGTATCTAGCTTTTTCTACCGAAATTTTCTCATGGTTAAATTCATTTTTAATCGATGAATTGTAATTAATTAGATATTCATATGCTTCTTTGATTATTAAAAATCGTTCATTTGCATTTATATCCTTGTTTCGATCTGGGTGGAATTCTTTGGCTAATTCACGATATCTACGTTTTATGTCTTCCTTTGAAGCATTCGCTTGTAGATCAAAAAGATTTAAATATAATGTTGTCTTATTATTCAATGTTCAGTTTTTTCAATGTATCAAATCGATTAATTTTTTTTGTGTTTGTATATGAAAATTTATCTATGTAATAGATTTTTTTTGGTAACTCAAAACTAGTCAACACTTGTTTTAATTTTTTATTTAAATCAAATTTAATTTGATTAGTAGATTCTATTATCAAAATCACAATTTCTCCGAATTCAGAATTTAATTCTTTTGATATGAAGAAAGGGTAAATAATTAAAGGTTCAATTTTTTTTTCTATTTCTTCAGGGTGAAGTTTTATACCTCCAGAATTAATAGCATTATCAAATCTTCCTATAAATCTAAATTGTTTTTCGTTTTTTATTTCAATAATATCATTTGTTAATAAACCATCAATACCAAGAGAGGATGCTTTAATGAATAAGCAATTATTTATTGTATCTATTTTAATAGAATCAAATACAGTGAAATAATCTTCTTTTTTGATATTTTTTAATGCTATATGAGAGTAAGTTTCGGTCATACCAAATGTTTCAAAACAGTTACTTTTAATAGATTGAAGTTTGTTTTTAATTGATTGATTCATAGGTGCACCTCCAATTAATATGTTTTCAATATTATCAAAAAGTGTATGATCCTCATTTATTATTTTGTTTATTTGATAAGGTACGAAAGATGCAATTTTAATTTGATACCCTTGAACTAAATAGAGTGGATTATTTTGTGGAGAAACTACGATAAGGTTCGTGTTAAATTCGATTGCTCTTATCACGATCATTTTACCACCGATTCCAAAAATAGGTAAACTTAAAAGTAAATTATCAGTTTCTTTAAAATTGAAATAATTTCCAGTCATTCTAGCTGAAGTGCGCAGAAATGATTTTTTTAATTTTATTTCTTTTGGAATCCCTGTGGACCCTGAAGTTTTTGATACTATATAATCGTATTCATTAAACCAATCTCTAATAAATTGATTTATTTGGTTAATATATTCTAAATCAGTAGTTAAAAATTCAATTTTTGAAAACATTTTATTCGAGTTGACCCAAACCTTGTCTAATAATTATAGCATCTCCTTGTGAACAATCAATAACGGTTGTTCCATCTAATTTTCCAAAACCTCCATCAATAATCAAATCTACTTTTTCAGAATAATGCTCATAAATTTCAGAAGGATCATTATGGTATTCTAAAAAAGAGTCTATATCTTTTAAGGAAGTTGTTGCAAGCGGTGAACCTAATTCTTCAACGATTGAAGTTGCAATTTTATTATCTGGAATTCTAATACCAATTTCTTTTCTATTCGAATCAAATAGTCTTGGAATTTCATTTGTTGCTTGTAAAATAAATGTAAAAGGACCGGGTAGGTGTGTGTTCATTAATTTAAATGTAGACTTATCTATTTGTTTTACGTAATTTGAAAGGTTACTAAAATCAGAGCAAATAATAGAAAAATTTGCTTTATTCAATTTAACACCTTTCAATTTTGCTAATTTTTCAAGTGCTTTTTTATTATATAAATCACAACCCATAGCATAAACACTATCTGTTGGAAAAATAATAACTCCACCTTTTTTTAGTACTTCAACAACACGAGTAATATAGTTGTTGTTTACATTTTCGGGATTTATTTCTAATAACATATTTTTTTATTTCCAAAGGGTACAACTTATTGCTTTATGATCAGAATAGACTTCATTTTGTATGGTGAAATCTGAAGAGTGTATATTTTTACTATGAAAGATATAGTCTATTCTTCCAGCAGGAACTTTTCCCGCATAGGTAACTCCCAAACCACTGCTTGAATTTCTGAATGCATCTACATATAAACTACCAAATATATTATAAGTGTATGACATTGGGGTATCATTAAAATCACCACAAATGATAACTGTAAAAGGAGATTGTTGCATATGTTCAACTACTTTTCTTGCTTGTTCAGCACGTTTCGGATAGGCAATTTTTAATTTTTCTATAAGTAATTCAATAGTTGATTTTTTATCAACGATTTTGTTCGCGCTTTTAGAAAACACCTTATAATCATCTTTTTTGAATTTAATAGATTGTAAATGAACATTATATATTCTAAATGTATCTTTTCCTTTTACAATATCTGCATATATACAATAATTATTATCAATGTTTAATGGGTCATCAAAAATGATGTCTCCTCTTGAAATCATTGGGTATTTAGACAACATAGCAATACCAAAGTTTTGTCTACCTTCTAACTTATGAGAATATCGTTCATGACAGTAGGGGGTTTCTAATAAACCTTTCAATGTATCTCTAGTAGGAAATTGAGTTGGTCGATCTTGCTGATAGAATTCTTGAAAACAAATAATATCAGAATTTTTCTCTTTTAGAAAATTAAAAATATTATTTCGATTTTCAAATTTACCTCCATTTCCCCACTCATATAAATCAAATAAACGCACATTGTAACTTGTTATTTTAAGCGTGTTTGTTGATATAGTATCGCTTAATTTTTCTTTGCTAAACGGTAATGAAATTGTTCGAAAGTGGAGTTTTCCTCCAAATAATAATATTAATAAAACGCCAAAAAACATTCTTGATTTAGCAAGTCCCCAATAAAAAAGAAATATGATTGTAAAAAGTAAAATTACTGGATATGCTAATCCGAAAAAAGGAAGTAACCAGAAATCATTTGGATGTACAAATGGACACAAATAGGAAAATAATAAACATACCAAACAAATGAAGGTTAATACTTTCATTATTTTTGAAAGTCCAAAAAGTCTTGAAATTATATTATCCATTTTTACTTTGTTTGAATAAAAAATCTTTTTCAGATTTTGTTAGTGATTCGTATCCAGATTTTGATATTTTATCTAATATTTTATTAGTAAGTTCTTCATTTTGTTTTTTTACAGCATTAAATTCTTCATCAGAGAGAGGTCTACCGCCTTTTTTAACTTTTAAGTTAGTTTTAGGTTTTAATGTAAATAATTTATTGATGCTATTTAAGAATTTACCTTTGTTATTCAATAATATAAAACCTGTTATTGCTCCCCCAATATGAGCTAAATGTGCAATTCCATCAGGTGTTCCTATCTTAATTAAATCTAAAATAAAATATACCAGTGCTAACCATATAATTTTAACTTTAAAAATACCGTAAAGATTTACTTCTGTTGTTGGTTTATAGACCGAAATAGCAATGAAAATAGCCATTATCGAACCTGATGCTCCTACAACTAAAGAATTCAATAAATTTAAATTAGGAAATAAAGTATGTGCTAAAATTTCAATTAAACCTCCAATGATACCTCCAGTAATATATAATATGATTATTGATTTTGAACCAAGATAATATTCAGCAATTTTCCCAATAAAATAGAGAAAAAGTATGTTAAATAAAAGATGAAAGAAATCAAAGTGACTAAAAATACTTGTTAAAACTCCCCAAGGTGAAAATAGAAATTCAAAAGGAGAAGTTTTAAGCGTAAATAAATTAATCTCTAAATTACTTAAGTTTTGGCCTGTTAATCTAGCTATAACACTTAAAACCTGAATAATAATATATATAGAGATGTTAATGAAAATTAATTTCATAAACATCTTGTTTTTAATTTCAGATTTTATTTCGTCTAGTAATACTGACATTTTAATAAAAATAATTTCTATTTTTTTTCCAAAAATACACTAAAATTAGTCCTGTTAACCCACCTCCAATATGTGCCATATGTGCTATATTATCATTAACGTGGAAATTTGAATAAATTTCGATTAAAAAATAAATTGGGATTAAAAATTTTGCCTTAACAGGAATAGGAGGGAACATCAACATTAATTCAGTATTTGGAAAAAGATATGCAAATGCAGCCATTATCCCATAAATAGCTCCTGAAGCACCTATCATAGATGTTTTTGACTTTATTATGTAATTTTCAATAATTTGTACGCTTTCAAAATTTAGAATCGAAATATTGCTTAAGTCTTGGTTTTTAATACTGTATTCTAAATCAGTTAGATTATATCCTAATGTTGTTAATTGATTTTTAATTTCCATCAATTGAATTGTCCCCATCAGGCTATTAATTACATATGCTCCAACAGCAGTTACTACATAAAATACAAAGTAACGTTTTGGCCCCCATAATCTTTCTAAACTGGCCCCAAACATCACCAACATTAACATATTAAATAAAATATGAAAAAAATCACCATGCATAAAAAAATAGGTGATGATTTGAAAAGGTTTAAATAATGGAGAATTTGGATAGTATGCTCCAAATAAATGATCTAAATCAATTACTTTACCTTTTAAAACATATTTAGCTACAAAAAATAAAATATTTAAGATTAATAGGTTTTTTGTAACCTGTGGTATATTTGAAAACAAGTTCATCTATTTAAAACTTAAAGTTAAATCTTCTAATGATTTGGTTTCCATAATTAACTTACCATTAGGAGCGTATTGGTGTTCAGATGATTGAAAGAGTCTTTCTATTAGATTATCAATTATTTCTTTTGAAAATGTAATTTTTTTTCTGGATACAGAGATTGATATGTTTAATGCAATTATATGTGCTAATTCACTTTTATCAAATGTTTCTAATGATAAATTTTGTGAAATTGAATCAATAGCATCTTCTACGGTTTCTAATTCTAGTTCAGCTGGTGTTCCAGTTATTTCTAACCCCTCATCAATATTATTCCACATAAAACCCATTCGCTCTATTGTAGTTCTATTTTCATCCCATAACAATTGTATTTTTTTGTTGCAATTAAAGCTAATTGGGAATAATAATTGTTGAGAATGTAAAGGGTTATATACAAAAGTCTGCATAATTTCATCATATACAATACGTTGTTTTGCTCGTTTGTAATGAATAAATAACAAACCACTTTTGGTTGAAGTAATTATATAATTTTCTTTTAGTATGAATTCATTAGAAGTAGTGTTTTTTGGAATATCGATTTGACTTTGAAAAGACTCATTTTCTGTTTTAATATCATAAAAATTTTCCCAGTCAGATTTATTAAACTCATTATTTGAAAATCCAGCACTTTTAATTGCATTTGACATTCCTGATTTTACATAACTTAAAGATGAACTGGTAGTTGATTGGTTATTAAATGGGTTGTAGTTTGGATTAACAGTAATTTGCGGTTCAACAGGAGTTGATTTATACATTTCATAGGGTATATCAAAACTTGTTTCAGCCTCAAAATCAAGGGACGGAGAAATATTAAATTTCCCAAGACCAAGTTTAATTGTGCTTTTAAGTATAGCGTAAATTTCTTTATCCTCTTCAAATTTTATTTCTGTTTTCGTTGGGTGTACATTTACATCGATGCTCGAAGGCTTCACCTCAAAAAACAAGAAATATGGAACAAAGGTTTTAGGTAAAATTAAATTATCATAAGCACTATTGATAGCGTGATTAAAATACATATCTTTAAAATACCTGTTATTTACAAACAGATATTGTTCACCTCTAGTTTTTTTTGCTCCTTCAGGTTTTCCTACAAATCCTGTGATTTTAACTATATCAGTTGTTTCTTCAATTTGGATTAATTTGTCATTTATATTTTTACCAAATAAATCAACAATTCGTTTTCTTAAATTTCCATTGGATAATTTATAACATAAAGAATCATTATGATATAGTGAAAAAGATAATTCTGGATGAGCAAGAGCGATTCTAATAAATTCCTCCTCAATGTGTCCAAATTCTACAGCATCAGATTTTAAAAAATTTCTTCTTGCAGGTACATTGTAAAATAAGTTTTTAACAGAAAAAGATGTTCCATTTTTGGATGCAATTTGTTCGTTATTTATTAATTTACTTCCCTCAATTTCAATGAGGGTACCCAATTCATTTTTCTCTTGTTTTGTATGTAGTTGTACATGAGCGATTGCAGCTATTGATGCTAGGGCTTCTCCTCTAAAACCTTTTGTTTTAAGAGCAAATAAGTCGTCAGCCGATTGCACTTTACTTGTGGCGTGTCTTTCAAATGCCATTCTAGCATCTATTTCAGACATTCCGAATCCATTATCAATCACTTGAATTAGAGTTCTTCCAGCATTTTTAATGACAACATCGATCGAATTAGCATTTGCATCAATAGCATTTTCAACTAATTCTTTTACGACGGAAGCAGGACGTTGTATTACCTCACCAGCTGCAATTTGATTAGCAATATGATCAGGTAATAATTTTATAATATCGCTCATTAATTTTTATTGAATTCCCTTTACAATTAAAACTGCTTTTAAAAGTTCTTGAAATGAATTTTTATTTTTCTTAAAGGTGATTTCAGTTTTAAATTTATTTGTTGTCACTTTTAAATTAATATTCTTAATCGAAGTTAGGTATGATTTAGAAGCTGCATATGGACTCATCATTTCAAAAAACGAAGTGATGTATTCTGGGGCTTTTATTTTAGTTAAAAGTTCTGGTGAACCATTAATTTCAAAAATATCATCATTAGACTTTTGAGCGACTGATTTTGAATTTTTACTTATAAATAAATATGTATCATTTAAAACTTTTAAACTATAAACTGATTTACCCATTGATAATTTATTGTTAGAGTAGCTAAATCCAAAGTCTTTATATTTATTTACAAAACTTAGAATAGAATCTTGTTTGATTTTGTTTTTAAAAGCTATCAATAAATCAAAATTTGGCTCTGCATAATATGGATTGCCACCTTCTGTTAAAGAAACACCACGATAATTAATTTCAAAATGATTTAATTCTGGAAAAGCTGGGTTAAAAGTTTGAATTAATTTAGAAACGTTTTGAAGCGTATTTTTTTCATTTACTGAAATATGTAAGCCGTTTTTGATTAAAGAAAATTTATTATTGAATGAATTAAATGTATTTTGAATATTTCCATCAATAGAGATTTTATCTGCATAAAAATTGCAGTTTAATTTGAAAAAACCATTTTTAGACAATAAATCAAAACCTTTACCCTCAATAGTAATATCATTTGAGAAATCTTTTTCTTTGAATTTAAATGATGATTCTTTCTTTAAAAATTCGTTTAAATTATTTTTTTTAAAATCATCTAAACCTAGTTCAACAATTCCAACATTACCTTCTTGGTTTGTAGTAAAGTTTACATTTGTTGAATTAGAGAAATAAGCATTAAATTCATCTTTATCATCTACATTTAAAACTAAGAAATAGTTGTGTTTACCTTCATTTTTGGTAATGAAAGCGCCGATTTCAGAAAGATAATCTATTCCAGTTTTTTTTAAATCTGAACGTAGGGTTTGACGTATTAAAGTATCTAGTTGTATTAGTAATTTAGAATCTGGGTTTTCAAGACAGATATTTTCAATCGTTTTACTAGCCAGTGATTTTCCGTTAATTCTTACCTTAATGATTGCGTTTTCAGGAATATAATTTAAATTTTCATTGTTAGCTTTAGAAAACAAAAAATAGTAAGATATAGAGAGACTACCTACTGTAAATAAACTTATTGTAATTATAAGTATTTTAGAAATTGTCGCTTTATTTTGCATACGTAAAGATATACTATCTTTGTCAAATATTTTTTATCAAGATGGGAAATTTTTTATTTTTTATTGCAAAACTTTTTGGTTGGAAAATTGATCCAAAAGCGCCTGTAGGAGTTGATAAAGCTGTGATTGTAGTTGGCCCACATACTTCTAATTGGGACTTTATCATAGGTAAGATTGCTTTTATGAAATATGGAATTCCTGGAAAATTTTTAATTAAAAAAGAATTATTCTTTTTTCCGTTCGGCTATTTATTAAAAAAAATGGGTGGTTTGCCGGTTGATAGAAGTAAAAATAATCGTTTGACGGATTATGCTGTTGAATTGTTTGATAAATATGAAAAGTTTTATTTAGTATTTACGCCAGAGGGTACAAGGAAATATAATCCAAATTGGAAAAAAGGGTTTTATTATATTGCGCAAAAAGCAAATGTTCCCATTTATATAGCTTATATTGATTTTGCTACTAAAACAGGTGGGTTTCATTCTTTATTCGAACCAACAGGTGATGTTGAGGCAGATGTCCAATCTATTAAAAATATCTTAAGTCAATACAAAGGTAAATTTCCTGAGAATGGGATTTATTAGTTTTATTTTTTTGAACTAACGACTCCTGTTTTTTTATTGAAACCATAAGGACAGTGTTTACATCCGCTTTTGCAACAATAGCCTCTTTTTAAATGATATTGCTCTGTAAACACAATAAAACCCTCTGGAGAGAAATAATAATCTCCATCTTCCATTTTCTTGCGATTTGAAAACATAGAAAAGTCTTCGCTCATTATCCGTGTACCGTTTCTTTGTTACCGTATTTTTGAATCAATTCATCTTCGAAAGTAAGCCATTCTTTCCAGCGTTCTTCGACATTTTTCTCTTTGCCATATTTTCGAGCAAAATTTAAAAATAATGTATAGTGTCCTGCTTCGCTAATCATTAATTCACGATAAAATTCAGCTAATTCTTCGTCTTTTATATTTTCTGAAAGTACTTTAAAACGTTCACAACTACGAGCTTCAATCATTGCTGCAAAAAGTAATCGATCTATCAGTGCATCCAAACGACTTCCATCTTTTTTTAGAAATCTAAAAAGTTCATTTACGTAATTATCTTTTCTTTCTCTACCAAGGTCAAAACCACGCTTTTTGATAATTTCGTGAACCATTTGAAAATGTGCCAACTCTTCTTGAGCGACTTCCAGCATTTTAGTTACAATATCTTCATATTCAGGGTGCATTGTCACTATTGAAATTGCATTAGAAGCAGCTTTTTGTTCGCACCAAGCGTGATCTGTTAACAATTCTTCAATATTTCCTTCAGCAATATCCACCCATCTTGGGTCAGTAGATAATTTTAAACCTAACATCAAAATTTTTTTTCCAAATTTATGAAAAACTCAATATGGAAAAAAGAATTAAAAATATATTTATTCAAATGATTAGAAACATAATTTTGTTATTATGCAAGATACATTCAAACATAAAGGGTTAAGAAGAATTTTAATTGATGAGTTAAGAACAAAAGGAATAGTTCAAGAAAAAGTTTTAGAAGCTTTTGATTCAGTGCCTAGGCACTTTTTTCTTGACTTAGCCTTTGAAAAACAAGCATATACAAATATAGCCTTTCAGATAGGAGCTGGTCAAACAATTTCACATCCATTTACGGTTGCATTTCAAACTCAATTATTAGATATCCAAAAAGGGGATAAGGTTTTGGAAATTGGTACAGGTTCAGGTTTTCAAACAGCAATTTTATGTGCAATGGGTGCTAAAGTTTTTTCCATAGAAAGACAAAGAGAATTATTTATCAAAGCAAAGCATATAATTGATAAATTGAAGTTTAATCCAAAATTATATTTTGGAGATGGGTATAAAGGTAGAACTATTGATGCTCCATTTGATAAAGTATTGGTTACGTGTGGAGCACCATTTATACCGCAAGACTTATTAAGCCAGTTGAAGGTAGGAGGGTTAATGGTAATACCTGTCGGTGAAGGTGTGATTCAAGAAATGAAAAGAATTTACAAGCTTTCAGAAACTGAATTTCAAACAGAAAATTTCGGGGATTTTAGTTTTGTTCCAATGTTAGAGAATACCAAATAAAAAAAAGGAGTCGATTAGAACTCCTTGGAATAATGATTAACTAATCTTATTTATTTTTTACTCTTTCTACATAGACACCTGTACGAGTATCAATTTTGATAACCTCTCCATTATCAATAAATAAAGGAACTCTAACTTCAGCACCAGTAGCGATTGTAGCAGGTTTCATTGTATTAGTTGCAGTATCTCCTTTTATACCTGGTTCTGTATAAGTAACTTCAGAAATGATATAAAAAGGTAATTCAACAACTAGAGGATTTTCTTCTTCAGCATGGAAAAGAATATTGCAATTCATACCTTCAACCAAAAACTCTGGTTTTTCAATAAGTTTTGGTGAAATATTAACTTGCTCATATGATTCATTGTTCATGAAAACATATTCAGTACCCTCTTGATATAAATATTGGTATTCTCGATTTTCGATTCTTACAGGTTCAATTTTGTGACCTGCAGAGAAAGTATTATCTAAAACTTTTCCAGATTCAATGTTTCTCAATTTTGTACGGACAAAAGCAGGGCCTTTGCCTGGTTTTACGTGTTGGAATTCAATTATTTGAAATAATTTGTCGTTATGCTTGATACATAAACCGTTTTTAATGTCTGCAGTTGTTGCCATAATGAAAAATAATTTTTTGCAATATTAAGCAAAATCAATGATGTAGAAAAACATTTGTTTTTCATTTCTCTTTTTTTTGAAACCTACTTTTGACTTTGTATCTTTGTGAAAATAAATTAAGTTATGGCTAGTAAAAAAGAGTTTAAAAAAGATTTGAATAGAATGGTTTTTGACATAGTAGAAGAATGTTTTAGCATTCAATTATACAACGAAACAAAAACTGAAGTGACAAATGAGTTAATTGAAGAAGTGATTCATTTCAGAAATGAAATGACTGGAAAAATTCACAAAGCGAAAACGAATAAAGATTTTCCTGCTATCAGAAAAGTTGCAGAAGAGGCTGCTGAAGATTTCGTTTTGAAATTGAACAATTTGTTATAATTTCTTATACTAGAAATTTTAGATTAAGGGATGTTTTGCATCCCTTTTTTAGTTTTCTACAATTGCATTTATTTGTAATTCAGAAATTTTACTTTCAATATTTGATTCAACACTAATCGTTTTGGATATATTACCTATTTGGCTTGCTTTAGGATGAAAATTAACGTCAATATAATCCGATTTTCCCGGTAAAATAGGTTTTTCAGGTTTGTAAGGAGTTGTACAACCACAACTTGCTTTAACATCTATAATGATTAACGGGTTTTTTCCTGTATTTGTGAATTTAAATTTATATCTGTTATCAGTTTCTGGTTTAACTTTCCCAAAATCATGAATTAATTTTTCAAATGATATAGAAGTTCTACTATTTAATTCTGCTAAAATTTTGGCTTTTTCTTCTTTTTCAATAGCGCTTAGTTCTCTTTTTAATTCTTCATCAGATAATTGTTCAGCGGCAACTGATGAAACAATTTCATTTTTTGATGACTTTGAGTTACATGATACCAATGCAACTATAAAGATTAAACATAAAACTTTGTTATTCATTTTGATTACTTTTCGATATTAAATTTATCAAATTTTTTAGTGTTTTCAATAGTATCTATCGCAACGTTTAAAATTGCATTACGTTTGTTGTAAATTTTGTAGAATTCAGTAGTACCCCAAACATTTTGAGCAATTAACGATTTTATAAATAATTTGAATATTTCTTCATTTTCCTTAAATTCTTTATCTTCAAATTTCATATCCGTTTGTTCTTTTTTGATAAAATTTAAGAATTCATTCATGAGATTTTCATCACATAAAAAGTCTTTATTAAAAGAATTAAAACTTGTATATTTTAACTTTAGATTATTCCTGTTGTTTTCTACGTAGGTTAAAGAAAATGAATTTAAAATTCCAGCATTTAATACTTTTCTAAAAAAGGGTTTAAATTCATTAGTATCTAATGGTACAAATATATCAGGCATAATTCCACCACCACCATAAACGGTTCTTTTGGTGACTTTAGTTTGGAACTTAAGACTGTCAGGGAACTTGATACTATCTTGTGTAGTCAATTCTCCGTGAGCCAAACGTTTAATAAAATCCTTGTGATATTCTTCACTATTTGTTTCATATGGTTTTTGTATGTTTCTACCACTAGGAGTAAAATATCGTGCAATGGTCAGTCTCATTTCTGAACCATCTGAAAGAGTTATCGGTCTTTGAACTAATCCTTTACCGTAAGTTCTTCTTCCAATAATAAGACCTCTATCCCAATCTTGAATAGCACCGCTTACAATTTCGCTTGCAGATGCAGAATTTTCGTTTACTAAAACAACCAATTTCCCTTTCTCAAATTGTCCTTTAGTATCACAAACCATATCTTGACGAGGTTGATGCTTACCTTCAGAAAAAACGACTAGTTTATTATTTGATAAAAATTCATCGCAAATATTTTTTGCTGCTTGCATTACGCCTCCACCATTATCTTGTAAATCAAGGATTAGATTCTTCATTCCTTGTTCGTTTAAAGATTTAAGACTTGCTTTTATTTCGTCGGTTGAAGAATGAGAGAAACTATTTAGTTTTATGTAACCTGTTGTTGGGGTTAACATATAATGACAATCTACTGAATTTAAAGGTATTTTATCTCTTGTAATTGAAAACAAAAGAGGATTGGGCTCGCCTTTTCTCAAAATTTCTACTTTAACTTTTGATCCCAGTTCTCCCATTAGTTTTTCACGAACTTGAGAGTTTTTTAATTTTACATTAGCAATTGATATACCTTCTACTTTAATGATTTTATCACCAGCACGAATACCAATTTTTTCAGAAGGACCTCCAGGAACAGTTCCTACAACGATTAGTGTATCTTTTAATAATTGAAAACGAATACCTACACCAACAAAATTTCCATTTATCGTTTGATTTGCATCATCTACGTCTTCTTTTGATATGTAAGAACAATGAGGGTCTAATTTTTCGAGTGTAGCGGTAATTGCTGCTTCTGTTAACTTGTTATTATTAACATCATCGACATAGAGATGGTTTATATATGTTAAAACTTCTTCTATTTTTCTAGAACTTTGTCTTACGTCTTGATTTTGTGCTTTTAAGAAAAGTGATGAAAATAAAAAGGATACTAATATTAGTTTATTCATTTGGAAAAATTTAAGTTCAAAAATAAATAAAAATAAAATGGAATTAGTATACTTTAAATCAGGAAGAATTTAATACTGATGAAAATAAACATTTAGGTGTTAGTTTTAATTTGTTTTACGTTTTAAATAAGGATTTAAATTATTTATTTTTAAGTTAGAATAGCATTAAAATGAAGAAACTCGTTTTTTTAATTTTATCTTTTTTTATAATATCTAATCTTTATTCTCAAAATAGAGCTTTGAATAAAGTTTCTTTGCTTTATAATCAAGGTAATTATAGATTGACTTTTTGGCGGGCAGATGAATTATTAAATAATCCAGATTACGATACTTCAAATATCCCTTTGTATTATAAGTCTTTGTCTTTGTTTCATCTACAAGGTAAATTCTTATTTAGAAATAGAGAAAAAGATCCTTGGGTGGAAGCATCAAAGGATTTTATAAAATTAAAAAATCAACCTAATTCAAAGCGTTTTATTCAAATCCATAAAGAGGAAATTTCAGCTTTGAGAGATTATTTATTAGATGAATTAACGTGGTTAAAAACAAAAAATGATTTAAAAAAAGCGGAATTACTTTCAAAATCTATTTCAGGATTATTTGATGGTTTAAAATTAAATCCAATTAAATCCAAATTTAAAAATGAGACTATTTTAAGTCCTAAAACTATTGTTAAATCAAATAACTCCTTGAAATTTGAACGAGAACAAATACTATCTAATGCTGAAAAATATATTGGTACACCATATGTTTTTGGTGGAGATAGTTTAGATGGTTTTGACTGTTCTGGTTTTACAGGCTATGTTTACAACAATATAAATATGAATGTAGGGCGAACTTCAAGGGATCAATTTCAATCCTGTAAGAAAATAAATAGAGAAGACGTTCAACCTGGCGATTTAATTTTTTTTAATAGTGGTAAAGAAGAGGTTACCCATGTTGGAATTATTGTTTCAAATCAAGGAGAACCATTAAAAATGATTCATTCAAGTTCATCCAAGGGTGTAGTAGTTAGTGAAGTTGAATCATCAGAATATTGGATGAAGAAATTGACCGGTTTTGGAACTTTTTTTGATTAATTATTTACAAGTTCACAAGCAATTTTAGCAGAATTTAAACATAAAGGGATACCACCACCTGGATGAACGCTTCCTCCAACAAAAAATAGATTTTTGTATTCAGAAAAATTAGGATGTCTAAAGAATGCTGCATTTCTAGAGTTTGAACTACTACCATATAATGCACCTCCAGAACTAGAAGTTCTTATTTCAATACGTCTAGGGTCAAGATAATCTTCTTCAACTATATGTTTTTCTATATCAGTTTCGATAACTCTGTTGATTTTATCGATAATAATTTTTCTAGCATCATTAATTAAAAGTTCCCAATTTTGATTTTCATTTGAGGGAACGTTAATCATTACAAACCAATTTTCTGCATTTGTTGGTGCATCACTTTTATTCAATTTGGAGGTAATGTTTATATAAACTGTAGGGTCTGAATAAACACTTTTTTTATTAAATATATAATTGAATTCCTCTTTGTAATTATCTGAAAATAGAATGTTATGTAAATCTAGTTCATTGAAAGATTTATTGATTCCCCAATAAAATATGATACCAGAGCTAGAGCGTTCTTGTTGAAGGATTTTTGTTGGTTTTTTGAATTTTGATAAAAAACTGTTGTAAGCTGCTTTTATGTCAGCATTACAGATAACTACATCAGCTTTATAATTTCCTTTGTTTGTAATTACTTCTTTAATTATATCGTTTTCTTTAATTAGTTCATTTACAGAAGTGTTTAATTTAAATTCGACACCAATATCTTTTGCTAATTTGGTCAATGATTCAGTAATTGAATACATTCCATTTTTAGGAAAAAAAGAACCTTTATTCGATTCTAAATGAGGAATTAAAGATAAAATACCAGATGCTTTGTAAGGTGAGGATCCGTTGTAGGTTGCGTATCTATTGAAAATTTGAATGAGTTTAGGATGGTTCAATTCTTTTGTATTCGTTTCATCCAACGTTGAAAAAAGATTAAGTTTAGGGATTGCTTTTATACATTTAATAATTGGATGACTAAAATAAGTTTGTAGTTTGTGAAGGGATTTTTCTAAGAATATTTCCTTGGTAGAATTATATTTATAGGCAGCGTTTGTTAAGTAGTTTTTTAAGGGTGAAAATGAAATATTTAATTTCGATTCAATTTCATTTTTTAGTTGATTTTCATCCGAATAAAAAGTTAGTTTTGTTTTGTCTTCAAAGAAGTAATTACAACTAATTGAACATTTTTCATATTCGAAGTAATCGCTGATTTTTTTATTTGAAATAGTAAATAATTCTTCTATCAGTTCTGGAAGTGTAAACAGAGAAGGACCAGCATCAAATCTAAAGTCACCTAATTGAATTTGAGTAAGTTTTCCTCCAACATAATTGTTTTTTTCTAGAACTAATGTACTGTAACCTTTGTTTTGTAATCTAATAGCAGCAGCAAGACCTGCCACACCACTTCCTATAACTATCGCTTTTTTCATACCTATTGATTAACAATCGGTACTAATTTATGTTTTATTTCACAGAAAATTGAATTTGAAACTCTATCTTTGAATTAGAAATATATAAGTCTATGCAAATCGTATTAACGAAAACTCAAATAGATCAAAAAATCACTCGATTAGCACATCAAATTATTGAAAATTCTTATGGTGAGAGACATATTTTCATTGGTGGAATCTGTGGTAATGGAAAAATTTTGGCGAATGCTTTGGGTGAAATAATAAAATCAAATTCAGAATTGGAGGTTACTATTTTTGAAATAAATCTTCATAAAGATCAGCCATTACAACATGAAATCAACTTAAGTGTTGATTCTGAATCACTAAAAGATTCATTTATCGTTTTAGTAGACGATGTATTAAATTCTGGAAAAACGATGCAATATGCTCTTATGAAATTATTAGAAAAACCGGTTAAGGCAATAAAAACGGTTTCCTTAGTTGATAGAAGACATAGACGATACCCGATAAAGGCTGATTTTGTTGGAATTACATTAACAACTACACTTCAAGAGCGTGTAGAAATGGATTTAACTCATGAAGATTATTTTGCTTATTTAGTTTAGAAATGCAGAAAACTACTGAATCATCAAGTAATTACGATGGATTAGAAAAAATGTCTACTCTAGAATTACTTACGAATATTAATAAAGAAGATAAAACAGTTCCTTTAGCAATTGAGAAGGAATTAAATAATATTGAAAAGTTCATTGATGCGGCATATGAAAATATGTCAGTTGGTGGTAGGTTGTTTTATATTGGTGCAGGAACAAGTGGAAGATTAGGAATAGTTGATGCTAGTGAATGTCCACCAACATATGGGGTTCCATTTGATTTAGTTAATGGTATCATTGCAGGTGGAGATGGTGCAATTCGAAAAGCGGTTGAATTTGCAGAAGATGATTTTGAGCAAGGTTGGAAGGATTTAATTGACAATGGAATTACAGCGGGAGATGTTTTGGTTGGAATCGCTGCTTCAGGTTCAACACCTTATGTCATTGGGTCCATTAAAAAAGCAAATGAAAACAACGTTTTAACATGTGGTTTATCTTGCAATGCTGGTAGTTTGCTCGGTCAAGAATCTAATTTTGCTATTACTCCAGTTGTAGGACCAGAATTTGTAACAGGTAGTACACGTATGAAAGCAGGAACTGCTCAAAAGTTGGTTTTGAACATGATTTCTACTTCTTTAATGATAAAATTAGGTAGAGTTCAAGGTAACAAGATGGTTGATATGCAGTTGAGCAATCATAAACTTGTAGATAGAGGTGCTAAAATGGTACAAGAAAAAACGGGAGTTGAATATGAAATTGCTAAAGAATTGTTGTTAACTCACGGTAGTGTGAGAGCAGCAGTAAATTTTTATCTTTCTGCAAAATGAGAATTGATATTTTAACAATTTTACCTGAATTATTGCAAGGTCCATTTTCGGCATCTATTATGAAAAGAGCGCAAGATAAAGGTCTCGCAGAAATTCATATTCATAATATACGTGATTATTCTACAAATAAACACAAGCAAGTAGATGATTACCAATATGGCGGAGGGGCAGGAATGGTTATGTCAGTAGAACCAATTGCAGCAATTTTAGATAAATTGATTTCAGAAAGAAAATATGATGAAATCATATATATGACTCCCGATGGTGTAGTTTTAGATCAAAAAATCACGAATTCATTTTCACTTTATGAAAACATAATTATTTTATGTGGTCATTACAAAGGTGTAGATGAGCGTATTAGAGAAATATATATTACAAAGGAAATATCAATCGGTTCGTATGTTTTATCAGGAGGAGAATTAGCTGCAGCGGTTTTAACGGATAGTATAGTACGATTAATTCCGGGAGTTTTAAATGATGAAACATCTGCTTTAACGGATAGTTTTCAAGATAATTTATTGTCACCACCTGTATATACTAGGCCACCTGAATTTAGAGGACATAAAGTTCCGGAAGTACTTCTTTCTGGAAATTTCGATTTGATTGAGAAGTATAGAGAAGAAGAAGCGTATAAAAGAACAAAAGAACGAAGACCAGATTTATTAGATTAGTTTATGGATGCACTAGATAATTTAGAAGAAATATTAAAAGAAGGAGGAACTATTTTATATCCAACAGATACTATTTGGGGAATAGGATGTGATGCAACGAACGAGGAAGCGTGTCAGAAGATATTGAAAATCAAACAACGCCCTGAAGATAAGAGTTTTATTGTTTTGGTTGATAGTATTCAAATGCTTGAAAAGTATACTGTTTCATTTCCCGAAGTATGCTATGATTTAATTGATTATGCTGTGAAACCTTTGACAATTATTTATCCAAATTCAAGAGGATTAGCTCCTAGTGTTACGGCAAATGATGGTTCTGTAGGTATTAGAGTTACTAACGATCCATTTTGCATTAAATTGATTAGAACACTTAAAAAACCGATTGTTTCAACTTCAGCTAATATTTCAGGTGAGAAATCGCCAGTAAATTTCACCACAGTTCCTGAAATCATTAAACAAAGTGTGGATATTGTAGTTCCTGATAATGGAAAAGTTCAAAGTCAACCCTCTCAAATCTTGAAAATCGGAGCGGATAGTTCTATAAAAATCATTAGAGATTAAATTAAAAAATCATGAGTTTTCAAAAAAACATTTTTCGATTTGTAAGTTTATTAATGATAATTAGTTTGTTTTCTTGTTCTAATTCTGATGAAAATGAAAAAGATAAACAGAAAGTTAAAATCGTTAAAAAACTTCCTTTTGATAAGCGTTTTAAAAAAGAAATAGAATCAAAGTTGCAGATACCAGCAAATGAAAAGTATTCGTTTAAGGTTTATAAAGACTTTTTAAATCTAGATGATGTTAAAGATGCTGTTGTTACGGTTAATAGATTAGATTTTGCATTAAGTGAAGCCACTAAGTCTAATAATACAGCACAAATCGCAGAAGCTGGATATACTGGAAATTACAATTTTTTCTTTTTCTATGATGGAAAAACAGACCAAATATCTAATCCAATTGCGGTTGCTTCCAGTCCACAGGTGCCACTCGAATTAAAATTAGAAAATATTCAATCTGAATTTTTTAAAGATATAACTATCACATACAGAATTCGTAATTCAGCTTTTAAAAACTATTATTTGATTGCAAATGGTAATATTCAGCTGATGTTTCAATGGAAGTTGTTTGATGCGATAGGTACTCCAACGCCAGAAGCTAATTATTTAGAATATGAAAAAGGTTCGTACAATGAATTTAAAGACATTGTAATTTACAAAGGGAAAATAAAAAACTACTCACCAATTGTTAATGATGTATACAAATACACCCCTGTTATTGAGAAAGATGGTCAAAAGTTATACCGTTTCTTTTTTGATAAACGTACCTTAAAGTATTCTACCAACGACTAATGCAAGTTCAACAATTTAAAGTAGAAAAAACTACTCGATATTATTCATTAGGTGATTTAGATTCTGCTGATAAATTATTATTTGTTTTACACGGATACGGACAATTGCCACAATTTTTCATTCGTAAATTTCAAACTTTAGTAGAAAAAGGATATTATATTGTTGCTCCTGAAGGATTACATCGGTTTTATTTAGAAGGAACTTCTGGAAGAGTAGGCGCATCTTGGATGACAAAAGAAGCCAGGTTGGATGATATCGAAGACAATGTATTGTATCTGAAATTAATAACAGAGCATTTCATTAAAACTAAGAATTTTAAAAATGTAAGTTTATTAGGATTTTCTCAAGGAGGAGCTACAGCGACACGATTTTATGCAAAACATTTCCATTTTTTTGATACGTGTGTCTTATGGGCTAGTGTTTTTCCTGAAGATATATCATTTTCACCAACTGAAAAAGGGTTAAATTATCAATTTGTAATAGGAACAGAGGATCCTTATTTTTCAAAAGAAATAACAGCAAACTTATTATCAGAATATCAAGAAAATGGTATTAAAACACATCAATTTATCGGAGAGCATAATATAGATGAAGAAATGCTTAATCAACTGTTTTAACTTCCTTTTTATAAAATATAGAGATTAAAAAGAAGGGGATAATAATTGCTCTAAATCTTAATATGACTCCAGACATAGGAACAGTCCAACCAATAAATAGAAAAATTAGGACACAAAAAAGTAATAAATTCATATTCAAACCATTCCTATTTTTAATACTACTTATAATTGAATATAAAATTATTATCATTAGAACCCAATTTTCTATAGTCATCAAAATCATTCCGATATTTTTAACATCTGAAGTTAATGGTTTAAATAATACATTGTAAATACTTGGTATAGCATTATAAAATAAATCCATCGGTTTATTTAAAATAAGCATTTCAAAACTAGTAGATGAGTGCATTTCTTTAGCAACTAATATTAAATCATTTTGTTTGAATTTTAAAGTTTCAAAAAGTTGAATTTGATTTATTTGAAAAAAACACAAAACCATCAAAACATAAAAGATGAAAATCAGATAAAAATTAATTTGTTTTTTAGAAATAAGCTGTAGACTATTTGTGAAAATAAACGGAATAAACGCAAGGGCGATATAAGGTCGTAGAACATACATTAAATAAAAAGCGAAAAGAATAAATATCCATACAATCCATTTTTTGAAATTATTCGTTGTAAAAACATACAAAATGAAAGAGATAGAGATGAAAATAATAGAATCTTTTGTTCCACTGTTTGCAAAAATCCAAAACGAGGGAATATAAAATATTAAATAGGATTTGGAAACATTAAAATTTGTAACTGTTTTAAAGAGAAGAACTACTCCATTAAATCCAATAAAGGAAAATAACAATAAATGTGTGAAAATATTACCGAATGAAAAGGGTAAAATCCAAGCGTGTATTTTTATCAAAAAATGATTTTCATTAAACCCTGCATTAGGAAATTTATACCAAAAATTGGTTTGATGAAGTATTTCTTTTAAAGAAGAATTTGTTTCCCCAGTAAGAATAAAATTCAAATAGTTGATAGGACTTTTTAAAAATTCTTGTTTATAAATCAAGTTTGCATCATCAAAATGTTTGAATAATTCTGCAGTTTCACGATTTGGGTATATATATGAAAAAACAAACCAAAATATGATTCCTGAAAGAATTGATAAACTAAATAAAATGAGTGGGTTAATATTTATTGAACGGTAGAAATTTATTTTTTGAATTAGAAATATCAGTAATGAAAGTAAAATGAGATAACATATGATTTGGTAAAAAACAGTTGATGTATTTGTCTGTTTTTCAATACTCTGATTTAATTTACTGGAAATTAGACCTGCTCGCCAATAGTTAACATCAGCATATGCTCCATTTTTTTTGAGATGGTTTAATTTTTCATAATCCAAGCTAAAATTATTTTCATACGGATTAATCATAAAATTAGAAAGATGTGGTATAATTACATTATTCGCTTGTATCGTTCCATAGAATGGTTGTTGGTCTCTAGCTTTTAGTTCGCTATCAGTAATATTATTAAAAGTTTTAACATTAATAATTTTAGGAGCATATTCAGTAAACCAAGCGCTACCCATTGTATACTTATTTTTAAAGAAAGTATTATTGTAAATAGAGTCATTAGAGGCAGTTTCATTGATGGTCATACCAACAAAACATTTCCAAATAACATTATGATGTACTTTGAAGTTAGAATTGCCATTATCTAAATATATCCCAGATCCGTAATGTGGAGCTCGATTGTGATGTAACCAATTATAAGCAATTTCTGTTCCTTTACCATCAGTACCATAATTATAAGTAAGACCTAAATCATCACATAAATATCCACCTTCAGCTATTTCATTAAATAAAATTTTACAATTTTTTGAATTTGAATGCAGAATTACCGAACGACCAGTTTTGCTTAAAAAACAATGTTTTACAATATGATTATCGCCGTAAAAATTTAATGCGGCCGCATCTGTACCCATCCAATTACAATCATGAATGTTTGAATTGAATAGTTTGTTGTTTTTACCGAAAGTTGAAACACCATCACCCCAAGAGTGGGAAATAGATGAATTTTGAATTCGGTTGTTTGTACCATTCAAAACAACTCCTTTTCCTTTCCAATAAATAGAAGAATCGTTTTCTGGATTACAACCTCGATCAAAACTGTATTCGAAATCAAAAAATGGGGTAGGGTATTCAATTTTAGATTCTGTTAAACTACAATGTTCTGAATTCCCAAATGAAATAGATTTACCAATGAAATCAATCCCTTTTAGTTTGATGTAAGCACTTTCAATTAGATTAAAGACATCATTTTTAGTTCTAAATCTAATATTAAGATAGGATGGAGGTTTACTATACCAGTAAATGTATTCATCGTTTGAATACCACTCATTTAAAGTGTCTAGAAATGAAATGTTTCCAACAAAATATCCTTTGCCTTTACCTAGATAAGCGGTTTTATATTTTTTATTCCAATAAAAATCTTTGTTTTTTAGTGTTACAGATTTTTTATCTTGTTGTATTACTTTCCCTGTGATTGCAATTGTACCTCTTCCGCACAAGCCAATAAATTTTGAGTTTTTGAAATTGATATTTCGAGGTATATTACATTTAATCTCTTTATCAGCATTTGAGTGAACATTTAACCACTTGTCTTTTAGCATTTCCCCTTCTATAATATTAGGGAATCTTGCTTGCATAATGGGCGTTTGATTTAAGAAAACCTGTGTGATTTTTGAATTAATCTTTGCTCTAAAAATATTTTTAGAATGTTGCTTCCATACTAATTTTAGACGAGTAGGAATAAACACAACCTTCTCGTTATTATAGTTTTGTATAACGATTTGACGTGATTTAGTTCCTTTTAATTTTAAGTTGCAATTTTCGGTATAGTGACCACCACGTACATAAAGTGTATCTCCAGGTTTTAATTTTTTTGAAGCAAATTGTAATGAATAAAAAGGATGTTTATAGGTACCTGAATTTGTGTTTTTCCCTTTTAAGGATACATAATAAGTAGCTGAAAAACTAAAGTTAACACATATAAATATTGAAACTAAAGTAATTAAATAGTTTGTAAGTTTTGAGATAAACTTTTTTTCATAAACCACTATTATTCTGTTGTTTAATTTTAGTTAATTGAAATTCGTTTGAAATATTTTTATTAACTGATTTGTTGGCATACTTTGACCAGGATGACTTTCTAACCAAGAAATAACTTGTTCTGTAGCAAGTGGTTGTAATCCCATTTTGATAGCTGTATTACGTAATGCCTTTAATTCATCGTGGTGTAATTCATTGTCAACAAACATTAATAAACACAATCTATAAAACTGAATGATTCGCTCTAACTCATTTTTAGGCGGACTGTGATTGATTTTCTTTTCGAAAAGTTCCATTAATTCTTCTTTCGTAAGTCCTAATTGATGAGCGATTTGTAATAAAAAACCAAATTCCATTTCTTTAATATCCCCATCAACTTTAGACATCTCTGTTAATTGAAACATTAAAGCTTCATTTTCTGCAATTGGCTTAATTTGATTTTGTTTAAGTATAAAAGTTGATACTAACGAAACGACTTCTTCTAATTTTTCGGGTAATTCATTTGAATTCCAAGGATGTGCACTTCCATAAACATGATCAGCATCTTCAATTGTGTATAAGGGAGAATTTGTCCAAGTAGCAATTTCGACTCCCTCTTCAATAGAAACAGAAGTGTCTTTGTCACCATGAATAACTAAATTAGGTTTTGTTAATGAACTACAAGCCTTTTCAATATTTAATTCATCTTGAAATTCAATAAAATCCAAATATTGAATATAATTGTGTGGCATTTGCTGTTTTGTTCGTTGGTTTTGAACGAATCTGACACCAATTTCTTTCCATGCTTGAACCATATTTTTATCTTCAAAACGTTTTGAAATAGAAGAAATCGAAGCTAACGTAATAATTGATTTTATTTGCTCATCACTGTGATTTAACAATGCAATTCCACCTCCTCGACTATGTCCCATCAAATGAATAAAAGTATTTTTAGGAATGTGTTTTTGAATTTCATCAAGCAGATATTTAACATCGTTTTTTTCTTTGCTGTATGTATTATTTGCAAAAGCATCTAAATCAGGAAAATCTATACCATTGGTAGAATTTCCACCATTGTGAGTTAAATTGAATTTACAAAATCCAAAACCTTGATTTGTAAAAGATTTTGCAAAAAGATTCCATGCGCCCCAATCTTTAAAACCCATATATCCATGGATGAAAACAATCAGATTTCCGTTGTAATCAACAGGGATTTCTAGATCAAAAAGACTTTCTCTTTTATTACTGCCTTTATAGATTGCGTTTCTCAAATGAAGCATAAATCAATTTTTTATAAAAATACTAGTTTATAAGATTTGAAAATTATATTCTCAAATTTCATTTTAAAATTAGAATATTCAACTTGTAAATTTCTTTTTATATTATCTTTATTCATTCAATTTACTAAAAATTAATTTCATTTTAATGATTTGATTATGTGGTTGTTGATTAAAATGAATAAATAATAAACTTTGAATGAAAATTTCAGCATCAATTTATAGTGATAAAAAAAGACTATTAAAAGAAGTAATTACAGATTTAGTTAATCACCAAGTTGATTTACTTCATGTAGATTGTAATGATGATATTTCAGTATTTGATGACATATCTTTAATAAGACAATGGTGTGATTTACCGGTTGATTTACATATAATTACGGACACACCTTCAAAATACTATACGTTATTGGAAAAGTATCCGGTTGAATATGTTACATTTCAAGTTGAAGATTTAAGAGAATCAATTGAATTACCTAAAACGATTACAAGTAAAAAAGGATTAGCAATAGTAACTCCAACAGATATTGCTGTTTTTGATGAATATAATTCGTTTGATTTTATATTAATTATGGCCACAATCCCTGGGCAAAGTGGAGGTAAATTTGACCCAATTAATTTCAAGAAAATAAGAGATTTCCAAAAGAAATATCCTTCAAAATCAATTCACGTTGACGGAGGTGTAAATGGAGAGGTTTCTTTTATTTTGAGAACTATGGGAGTTAGCAGTTCTGTGTCAGGTTCTTATTTGTTTAACGAACCTAGTATTGGTCAGGCGCTTATGAATTTAACCAAACGAAATCTTGAATCACATTTTCAAATTAAAGATTTCATGATACCGATCGCTGAAAGTCCGGTTTTAAATGAAAATAATATTTCTTTAAAATTAGTCTTGGAGTGTATAGAAAATGGTAAACTTGGATTTTGTCTTGTAACTGATAATGAGGGTAAATATAAAGGGTTGATTTCAAATGCAGATGTTAGAAAGACTCTTATTGAGGAATTTGATAATCTTCCGAATATTAATCTTTCAAGTTTAATAAATTCAAATTCAGTTGGCTTAAATCAGAATACAACTGTTAACCAAATGCTTCAATTGATAAAATCAAAGTCCTTTCCAATTACCTATTTGCCTGTATGGGATGATGAAAATAATGCCGTTGGAATTGTTACTTTTGTTAACCTTATACGTGGAGAATTATGATCATAGAATTAAAATCAACAATTAATATTGAAGTTGCTGAAAAATTAGCAATCGAATCTAAAGCATTTCATATTATATACAATGAAAAATCATATTTAATTACTGGTTCTGGTGTAAAAGAAGTTCCAGTTAATCTAATAGATTTATCTGAAAATCATTGGGTTTTTGCAAACGATTTACAACTCGCATCAAGTAAGTTTTTAACTGGTAAAAGAGAGGTTAAAATCGGAAATGTAATTATAGGTGGGAATACAAAAAACACTGTAATTATTGGTGGACCTTGTTCGGTTGAAAGTGAAGAACAAATAACAACTTCAGCAAAATTTATTCAAGGTTTAGGTTTAAAAGTATTGCGAGGAGGGTGTTACAAACCGCGAACAAGTCCATACAGTTTTCAAGGAATGGGGTTAGATGGTTTAAAATTACTTGCTAAAATGCGAGAGCAGTTTGGTTTAACTGTAATTACTGAAGCACGAGACGCAACACATATTCAAGAGATTATTGAATATTCTGATGTGATTCAAGTAGGCGCAAAAGCAATGTACGATCAAGGAATTTTAAGAGCATGTGCTAAAACTCAAAAACCTGTTTTAATAAAACGAGGGTTTGGAACAACGTTGCAAGAGTTTGTTCAAGCAGCAGAATTCGTATTAGCTGGAGGAAATCCGAATGTGATTCTATGTGAGAGAGGTATTCGTACTTTTGAAACGGGAACACGTTTTACATTAGATTTATGTGGTGTAGCATGGTTGAAAGAGCATACTAATTTACCAGTTATATTAGACCCAAGTCATGCTATGGGATATACTTATGGTGTAGCAGATTTAGCAAGAGCCTGTGTAGCTATGGGAATTGATGGATTACTTGTTGAAACTCATCCAGATCCAAGTGTTGCAAAATCAGATGCCTCACAACAACTTAATCATAAGCAATTTGAAGAATTGATTTCAAGTTTAAGACCTGTTGCTACAAGCGTAGGTTACAATATTATATAATATGGTTTTTTTAGAGCAAAATATACGTGGTTTATGTACTAAATTTGGTTTAGATTACGAAATGTTTCTGACAGATTTTCAAGTTGATAGCATCACTGAAATACCACTTATTGAATTAGAAGCCATTTGTGAGGAGTACGAACTAGATTTAGAGGCATTATTGTTTAAACCGATGTTTAAATCTGAATTTCATACAGAAAAATTAGCACCAATAAAACTGCTTATTTTAGATGTAGATGGAGTTATGACTGATGGAGGTATGTATTTCACTGAAAATGATGATCAATTCAAAAAGTTTAATACTAAAGATGGAATGGGAATTCTTGAATTAACTAAAAACAAATTAGTTGAAGTAGGAATTATTTCATCTGCGTTTAAAGGAAATGCTGTTCGTAATCGTACTGAAATGTTAGGGATTAATCGTTGTTATGTAGGTCGAGATGCGAAAATGTCAGTTCTAGAAACATGGTTAGAAGAATTAGGGATTGATATGCATGAAGTTGCAATCATTGGTGACGATGTAAATGACTTACCAATTATGAAGAAGGCAGGTTTTTCTGCTTGTCCTTCAGATGCAGTTCAAGTTGTTAAACAACATGTTAATTTGATTTTATCAACCAAAGGAGGGCAGGGGTGTATTCGTGAATTTATTGATAACTATTTATTACCATACCCTATTGGTTCAAAATAAAAAATTATGGAAAGATTAAAGATAGGAATTATTAGAGAGGGAAAGGTTCCACCAGATTTTAGAGTGCCATTGGCTCCTCATCAATGTGTTGAAATAAAAGAAAATTATCCACAGGTTGATTTCGTTATTCAACCAAGTCCAATTAGATGTTTTGATGATAATCAATATATTGAAAAAGGAATAACAGTACAAGAGGATTTGTCTGATTGCGACTTAATTATGGGGGTAAAAGAAGTGCCTGTAGATGCGTTGATACCTCATAAAAAGTTTATGTTTTTCTCTCACACAATTAAAAAACAGGTTTATAATAGAAGATTACTTCAAGAAATTTTAGATAAAAAAATTCAATTAATTGATTATGAAGTTCTTAAAAACAAAGTGGGTAAACGATTAATTGGTTTTGGTCGATATGCTGGAATAGTTGGTTGTTATAATGGATTCAGAGCCTTTGGTTTAAAGCATCAATTATATTCAATTAAAAAAGCATCAGAGTGTCACGATAGAGTTGAATTAGAAGAAGAATTAAAAAAAGTAGTTCTTCCTGCAAATACAAAAGTGGTTGTAACAGGTTTTGGTAGAGTAGGATTTGGAGCTAGAGAGATTCTTCATTTATTACCTATAATGGAAGTTGCGCCTGAAGAGTTTGGGAATGAATTTAATCAAGCGGTTTTTACACATTTAGAGGTAGGGGATTACTTTGCTCGTAAGGATGGACAAGAATTTGATAAAAAAGCTTTTTATACAAATCCTGAACAGTATAAATCTGTTTTTCCATCATTTGTAGATCAGTCAGATATGTATATTGCATGTCATTTTTGGTCTAACAAGTCTCCAAATATTATAGAAAATGATGATTTATTAAAAGAAAATGTTCGTTTAAGTGTTGTGGCAGATATTTCTTGTGATATTGCAGGACCTATTGCAACTACTTTAAGACCAAGTACTATAAAAGATCCGATTTATGGTTATAGTCCAGAGACTCAATCAGAAGTTGATTTCATGGAAAAAAATGCTATAGCAGTAATGGCCGTAGATAATTTACCTTGTGAATTACCGAAGGATGCTTCCGAGGATTTTGGTAACGATTTTATACAGTTTGTATTACCTCATTTTTTTAACGGTGATCCTGATAGAGTCATTGAAAGAGGTAGTGAAACCAATTTAGAGGGTGAATTAATGCCAGGATTTACTTATTTAGAAGATTACGTATCAAAACATTAGGTATGGCTTCATCAGCAATACAAAAGGGCGATAAAAAAATAATAAAGGGTTGGGTGTTTTATGATTGGGCTAATTCAGTCTATAATCTAGTTATTTCATCTGCGATTTTTCCGATTTTCTACGATACAGTTACGACGAATTATTTTAAAGCTCAATACTTTAAAAAAGATATTTCGGAAGTTAAAGAAATGAAATTACCAGATAACGTAGAGGTGATGGTTGATTTCTTTGGTGCGAAATTATCAAATTCAGTTTTAATGTCTTTTGTGTTGTCTGCATCATTTTTAGTGGTTTCTTTCTTATCACCGATGCTTTCAGGAATAGCGGACTATACAGGAAGTAAAAAGAAATTTTTAAAGTTTTTTTGTTATTTCGGTGCAATATCGTGCATTTCTCTGTATTGGTTTAATCCTGCCCATATTGAATTTGGTATGTTTTCCTTGTTTTTAGCGAGTATTGGATTTTGGAATAGTTTAGTATTTTACAATTCATTTCTCCCAGAAATAGCTGAACCTGAAGACCATGATAAAATTTCTGCTAAAGGGTTTAGTATGGGTTATATTGGGTCTATGTTATTACTAATTATATGTTTAATATGGATACAAGTTTTTAACTATCCAGTTCATTGGTGTTTCGTATTTGTTGGATTATGGTGGATTGGTTTTAGTCAATTAACATATCGAGTATTACCGAATAATGTATATGGCCGTAAACCGAAAACAGGAATTTGGAGAGGATTTAGAGAACTTAGTTTTGTATTTAAAGAATTCAAGCAAACCCATCGTTTGAAAAGATATTTAGTTGCTTTCTTTTTTTTTAATACAGGAGTTCAAACAGTAATGTTAATGGCTACCATATTTGCTAAAAAAGAAATTGAATGGCCCAATGAAAATGAAAGTTCAGGATTAATTATTGCTATATTATTGATACAAATATTGGGAGCAGTGGGCGCATATATTATGTCTAAACTTTCTTCTAAAATTGGAAATATTAAAACATTAACAGCTACTGTAATTATTTGGATAGGAATTTGCTATGCTGCTTTTTATATTACTACACCAGTAGAATTTTACATTCTTGCATCAGCGGTTGGTTTGGTAATGGGAGGTATTCAGGCAATCGCCCGTTCTACTTATTCTAAATTTTTACCTGAAACTCGTAGCCATGCTAGTTACTTTTCTTTTTATGATGCTACTGAAAAAATTGGAATTGTACTTGGAACCTTTTTCTTTGGTATTGTTGAGCATTATACACATTCATTACGTTTTTCAGTAGTTTCTGTAGGAGTTTTCTTTTGTATAGGTTTGATTCTTCTATTCTTTGTACCCAAAATTGAAAAAGGTTTAGTAAAAGGGTACGGAATAGATTAACTTTGAATTATATGTTTAAATACGTAATTTTATTGTAAATTCATTTTATGAGAAATTATATTTTCATATTATTTTGCTTACAATGTTTGTTTTTAAATGCGCAAAAGAATAAAGTATACACTTCGCTGAAAGAAGCACTTAAACACCCATTGGATGTATATAAATTAGATTTAAGTTATTCAAGAATCAAAAAAATACCTGATGACATAGGTCGTTTAACCAATTTAGAAGAACTAAACATAGCTCAAAATAAGATCTCGAGTTTACCTGAAGCGATAGGTAAACTTACAAATCTTACATTTTTTCATGCTAATTATAATAATATTAGTAGATTACCTGAGTCTATTGGTAATTTAACAAAGTTAAAAACATTAAATTTGAGTCATAATAATTTGGTGTATTTACCAAACTCAATATGTTACATGTCAAGTTTACGAGAACTTGATTTGTCTATCAATAAGATAGTTAAATTACCAGATAACATTGGGAATTTAAGTAATTTGTTTTGGTTAGAGTTAGGTAACAATCGTTTGTCTACTCTACCTTCATCGTTAATTGGATTAAAAAAGCTTGAAGGTTTGATATTAAATATAAATAAATTTACTTTTTTTCCAAAAGAACTCAGTTTGTTATCAAGTTTAAAAACGTTGAATTTAGCTAGAAATAAAATTATTCTATTTCCAAATGAACTGGGTTTGATTAAAACCTTAGTGAGATTAGATATCCAAGAGAATGGAATTAAGGAACTTACACCTGAGATTAGACAGTTAAAATTACTTGATTATCTTAATTTAAGTTTTAATCCATTACTAAACATCGATGTCACAATTGGTGAATTGAGTGAATTAAAAGATTTGGAAATTGCTTTTTTAGAATTAACTATTTTTCCTGAGACAATTTTAAGGTTACATAATTTAGAAAGATTAAACCTAGGATACAATAAATTAAATTCATTACCTGAGTCAATTACCAGATTATCAAACTTGAAAGAAATTTATATGAATGAAAATGAATTAATTTCTTTACCAGAGACAATGGTTGAATTGAGTTCATTAGTTAAAATTGATTTAGAGGGTAATAAACTCAAAAAAATCCCTCAAAACTTAACTCAAATACCAAGTCTAAGATATATAAATGTAGCTAGAAACAAATCTTTAGTTCTTACTAATGAACAAAAACGTTTTATTAAGAAGAGAGATGAAGAGGTCTATTGAATTTCAATGATTTCGATATCAAAAATTAAAACGGAATTAGCAGGTACTTTTCCAACTGAATTTTTACCATAAGCTAATTTTGAAGGTATAAATAATCGTCCTTTTCCTCCAACGTTAAAATAACTAGCACCTTCACGAAAACCATTTATAGCTGTTTTCAAAGATAAATAAGTACCGTTTAAATTCTGATCGAAAATAGAATCATTGGTTAATTTCCCAGTGTATTTTACATAAATTGTATTAGTTGGATTCACTTTTTTTCCAACACCAATAGAATCAATTGAATAATAAAGACCATTGTTTGTTTTTACTGCCTTTAATTTATTGGTAGAAAGATAATCAGTAATGATTTTATCATCAATTAAATCTTGTGAAGTCTCAATTTTGTTACAAGAAAAAAGTACTAATGAAAGTATTAAAAACGAAATAAATGTTTTCATATATATTTTTCCCAAATGTATTAATAATCTTAAATAGAGAGCTGATTTATATTAAAAAAGGTTAGATTTTAAACATGTTAACGTTTAAAAGTATTGAATACAGAAGTTTATGCAAGGTGCTTAACCTATATTTTTGTAAGTTAAGATATAATGCATTATTATGGCAGAAAATCAATACACTGAAGATAATATTCGATCACTCGATTGGAAAGAACATATCAGATTACGCCCTGGTATGTATATCGGTAAATTAGGGGATGGAGCAGCAGCTGATGATGGTATCTATATCCTAGTGAAAGAGGTGGTGGATAATTGTATCGATGAATTTGTGATGGGGAATGGAAAGCGTGTCGATATTAAAATCAAAGATGGTAAGGTTTGTGTTCGAGATTATGGTCGAGGTATTCCTCTTGGGAAAGTGGTAGAGGTTGTTTCCAAAATGAACACTGGAGGTAAATATGACTCAAAAGCCTTTAAAAAATCGGTTGGTCTGAATGGTGTCGGAACGAAAGCGGTAAATGCATTGAGTTCATATTTTATGGTTTATTCTGTAAGAGATGGACAGAAAAAAGAGGCTACATTTGAAAGAGGAGAATTAGTTTCTGAAGAATCACTTACTGAAACAACAGAACAAAATGGAACGTATGTAGAGTTTTATCCAGACGATACGATTTTCAAGAAATATGCATTCAAAGCACCTTATTTAATTAAGATGTTTTGGAATTATTGTTATTTGAATCGTGGTTTAGCAATTTATTACAATGGTGAAAAATACCAATCAAAAGATGGTCTAAAAGACTTGTTAGATAACAATATGGATGGCGACCCTCTTTATCCCATTATTCACTTGGAAGGTGAGGATATAGAAGTTGCTTTTACACATGGTAAAACTTACGGTGAAGATTATTATTCGTTTGTAAATGGTCAACATACAACTCAAGGTGGTACCCATCAAAGTGCTTTTAGAGAAGCAGTGGCAAAAGTAATTCGTGATTTTTATAATAAAAACTACGATGCGGCGGATATTCGACAATCGATTGTTGCTGCGATTGCTGTGAAAGTAATTGAGCCTGTATTTGAATCTCAAACAAAAACCAAATTAGGTTCGCAAGAAATAGAACCAGGTGGTCAATCCATGCGTTCATTTATTAATGACTTTTTAAAAGAAAAATTAGATAACTATTTACACAGAAATCCTGAAGTTGCTGATACACTAGAAAAGAAAATTAAACAATCGGAAAGAGAACGCAAGGAATTATCTGGTATTCGTAAATTAGCGAGAGAGCGAGCAAAAAAAGCAAATCTTCACAATAAAAAATTAAGAGATTGCCGTGTACATTATACGGATTTAAAAGACGAACGAAGAGAAGATACGACCTTATTTATTACAGAGGGAGATTCTGCAAGTGGTTCAATTACAAAATCAAGGGATGTAAACACACAGGCAGTTTTCTCATTACGAGGCAAACCTCTAAACTGTTATGGGTTAACAAAGAAAGTGGTTTATGAAAATGAAGAGTTTAACCTGGTTCAAGCGGCCTTAGATATTGAAGAAGACATGGATAACTTGCGTTACAATCGTATTGTAATCGCTACCGATGCGGATGTCGATGGAATGCATATTCGTTTGTTATTATTAACCTTCTTTTTACAATTCTTTCCTGATTTGGTAAAACGTAATCACGTGTACGTGCTTCAAACACCATTATTTAGAGTTAGAAATAAAAAGAAAACAATTTACTGTTATTCAGAGGAAGAACGTAGAAATGCAATCGCTGAGTTAGGTAAAAATCCAGAAATCACTCGATTTAAAGGGTTGGGTGAAATCTCTCCAGACGAGTTTAAACATTTTATTGGTGAAGATATTCGTTTGGAACCAGTTATTCTTTCAAAAGAAGCTTCGATTGATGAAATTTTATCGTATTTCATGGGGAAAAACACTCCTGAAAGACAAGATTTTATCATTGATAATTTACGTGTAGAAAAAGATTTAGAAGAGGAAATTGCTAAAGACAAAGAAACTTCCTCAGATATTGAAAAAGCATCCTAATTAAGTTATGGCAGAAGACGAAATTGAAGATATGCAAGATGGAAATGAAGAGCAAGAACCTCAACATAATCCATTTGAAAAAGCAGATTTAGACGATAAGATTATACCTCTTAATGGATTGTATGAAAATTGGTTTCTAGATTATGCTTCTTATGTAATTTTAGAGCGTGCTGTACCATCTTTGTATGATGGTTTAAAACCAGTACAACGTCGTATTCTTCACTCAATGAAGGAAATGGATGATGGTCGTTACAATAAAGTAGCAAATATCATCGGAAATACAATGAAGTATCACCCTCATGGAGATGCATCTATTGGTGACGCTTTGGTACAAGTTGGTCAAAAAGAACTATTGATTGATTGCCAAGGTAACTGGGGTAATACATTAACTGGAGATGGTGCTGCTGCTGCTCGTTATATCGAAGCTCGATTATCTAAATTTGCGAATCATGTTGTATTTAATCCTAAAACAACCAATTGGCTATCATCTTATGATGGTCGTAACAAAGAACCTGAAAATTTCCCGGTAAAATTCCCGCTTTTATTAGCACAAGGAACAGAAGGAATCGCAGTAGGTATGGCGTGTAAAATTTTACCGCATAACTTTATCGAATTAATTGATCAATCTATCAATCATTTACGTGGTAAAAAAGTGGAGATATTCCCTGATTTTTTAACAGGGGGGATGGCTGATTTCAGTAATTACAATGATGGTTTACGTGGGGGGAAAGTACGTGTTCGTGCAAAAATCAAAAAGGTAGATAATAAAACCTTGATGGTGACCGAAATCCCTTTTGGTACGAATACAGGTTCTTTGATTGAAAGTATTATAAAGGCAAACGATAAAGGAAAAATCAAAGTTCGTAAGATTGAAGACAATACTTCAGCGAATGCAGAGATTTTAATTCACTTACACCCAGGTGTTTCTCCTGATAAAACCTTAGATGCATTATATGCTTTTACAGATTGTGAGGTTTCGATTTCTCCGAATGCATCAATTATCGATGGTGATAAACCTCGATTTATTGGAGTGAGTGAAATTTTGAAAGTGAATACGGATAATACTGTTCAACTTTTAAAATGGGAATTAGAAATTCGTTTACAAGAATTGATGCAACAATGGCATTTCTCAACGCTAGAGAAAATTTTCATTCAAGAAGAAATGTACATTGATTTTAAATTATATTCAGATAGAGAAAGTTTATATGGTTATTTATTTAAACGTTTTGAGCCATTTAAAGATAAATTTGTAAGAGAAATAACTACAGATGATTTATTCAAATTAACTCAAATTCAGATGATTCGAATCACTCGCTTTGATAGTGACAAAGCGGATGATGCGATTGTGAAATTGGAAGAGGAGATGGAATATGTAAAAGATCGTTTGGCAAACTTAATCGAGTATGCTATCGACTATTACAAGGATTTAAAAAAGCGATTTGGAGAAGGAAAAGAACGTAAAACGGAAATCAAAATCTTTGACAACATTGCTGCTTCTAAAGTAATTATTGCGAATCGTAAATTATATGTTGATCCAGAAGAAGGCTTTATTGGGTGGGGATTAAAGAAAACAGAGGCAGTAAACGATTGTTCCGAAATTGATGACATTATTATCTTTTTCAGTACAGGTAAAATGCTCGTAACCAAAGTAGCGGATAAAAAATTTGTTGGTAAAGGAATAATATACGCTAACGTTTGGAAAAGAGGAGATACGCGTACCATTTACCACATGATGTATCAAGATGGTTTAGGTGGACCAACGATGATGAAGCGCTTTTATGTAAACTCAATCACTCGTGATACAGAATATGATTTATCAAGAGGAACAAAAGGAAGTAAATTATTATATTTCTCTGTTCATCCAAATGGTGAAAAAGAAATTGTAACAGTTATGTTACGTCCTAGACCACATCTAAAACGATTACGTTTCGATATTGATTTTGGAGATTTATTAATCAAATCTCGTTCATCTGCAGGAAATCGTGTGACCAAAGAAATCGTTCAGAAAATTGTACAAAAAGAAGTGGGTGGTTCTACGTTAGCTGCTCGTAAAATTTGGTACGATACAGTGGTTGGTCGATTAAACGACGATGGTAGAGGTAAATTCCTTGGTTCTTTCAAAGGTTCAGATAGAATTCTTACTATTTACAAATCTGGTGAGTACCGTTTAACAAGTTTTGATTTGGCGAACCACTTTGATGAAGATATGATTCACATTGAAAAATGGGTTCCGGCTCGTCCTATTTCTGCAATTTATTATGATGCTGAAAAGGAATTACATTTTGTAAAACGTTTCTTGTGTGAAGTAACTTCGGATAAAAAAGTATCCTTCATTTCAGAATCAGAAGGATCGTATATGGATGTGGTTTCCACTTCATACAGACCTGAAGTTCGAATTGTATACAACAAACTACTAAAAGAAACGAAAAACTTACCAGATAATCTCATCAATATTGCTGATTTGATTGATGTTAAAGGATTGAAAGCACAAGGTAATCAAGTTACAAAACTCAAGGTGAAAGAAATTGTACTAACTCACGAAATCGATGGTGGTGAACCATGGCCAGAAGAGAAAGCCGTTGTTACTTCTGACGGAGGGGATGAAGAAGCAATCACCATGGAATGGGATGTTCAAACTTCTAATGAGGAAGATGACGAAAATCAACCTAGTTTGTTTGATAGTACGGAAGAAGAATAAATTTTAATAGTTTATGTCAACAATACTTTCATCTGATAAAAAATACGTTTGGCATCCTTTTACTCAAATGCAAACGGCTCCAACACCTTTAGCGATAGTGAAAGCGGAAGGAAGTGTTTTATATGCAGAAGATGGAAAAGAATATTTAGATTGTAATTCTTCTTGGTGGGTAAATATTCATGGACATGGAAAGAAAGAATTAAAGGAAGCATTAATAAATCAATTTGATGCGATTGATCATGTAATTTTTGCTGGTGTAACACATCCAAGAGCAGTTGAATTATCAGAAAAAGTGATATCTATTTTACCAAAAAATTTCAGTAAAGTATTTTTTTCTGATAATGGATCTACTGCGGTAGAGGTTGCTTTAAAAATGGCTTTTCAATATTGGTTCAATCAGAATCAACCTAAAAAAAGAATTTTAGCGTTAGAAGGAGCGTACCACGGAGATACTTTTGGAGCAATGAGTATTTCTCAACGTGGATATTTTAATGAGCCTTTTGAACATTTGTTTTTTTCTGTAGATTATTTACCTTTCCCAACTGCTGATAAAGAAACTATTCTACTTAATCAAGTAAAAAACTTGTTTGAGACGAATGAATTTGCAGCCATCATACTAGAACCGCTTGTTCAAGGTTCAGCTGGTATGTGTATGTATTCAGCTGATTTTCTTCAGCAAATAACAGCTTTAGCTAAATCTTTTGGAGTTCTCGTGATTTTTGATGAAGTGATGACAGGTTGGGGGAGAACAGGAGAGTTATTTGCGATGAATCATATTGCCGAAACACCTGATATTATTTGCCTTTCTAAAGGATTGACGGGAGGTGTATTACCGTTAGGATTGACGGTAGCAACAGAAAACATATACAATGCATTTTTAGCAGAAGAGAAAACGAAAGCGTTATTGCACGGACATTCATTTACCGGAAACCCCTTAGCATGTGCTGTTGCTTGCGCAAGTATTGATCTTACACAAAAAGCTGAATTTAAGGGGGATATTAAACGAATTTCAAAAAAACATGCTCAATTTAAAGAAAGTTTACAAGACGAAAAATCACTTGAAATTAGACAATTAGGGACAATTATCGCTGTGGAGATCCAACTAACCAATGCAGATTATTTTTCTTCAATTAGAGATGAGGCGTATCAGTATTTTTTAGATGAGGGTTTATTAATAAGACCACTTGGAAATATCATTTTTTTAAATCCTCCCTATTGTACAACAGATGAACAATTAGATAAAATGTATTCTGGAATCAAAGGTTTTTTAGCTTCTAAAGAATTAATATTCAATATCTAAATTGAATAATTTTTGAAGAGTATATAAATTAGGATTTTTTCGAGCCAGAACAGCAAACTTATCTTTACCAGTTTGAAATTTTACATTTTCTTCTTGAGCTTCGGTGATTGAGAATTTTACTGTAATACCCCAATTCTTAAGGTTTTCACGTAAAAAATCCAATAAATCAGTTATATGTGTTTGGATATAATCTATTTGAACTTGGTTATCTACTTCATGAATGATAACAAAATCATTTGCTAATTTAGGATCTCTCTTTTTCATGGCAAGATAGATAGTATCATTTCCATCTTCTTTCATTATAAAAGCAAATTTTCTCCAATAAATCATCAAATCATCTAAAGTGAAAGGAGATTTTGGTTTATTTTCAAAATTTTCAACGGTCTCTATATTCTCTTTTTTATCTAATATTTCTTTAACGGAGATTAGTCCTGATGTAAGAGTACCAGTGGGAGTGGTTAGGGTTTTAACCTCTTTTTTGAAAGAAATATCACCTAATGATGGTGTAGTAACAGATTTACTATCCTGTTTTTCAGATTTAGTTTGAATATCGTTTTTAGAGGGTTGTCCAATGAAAGGAATTAACTCTACAAAATCAGTTAAGCTTTTTTTTTTTCGAGTTCGTTTTTAATTGAACATAACTGCATGATAGTAATCTCAACTAATAAACGTTGATTTTTCGATGATTTGTAATCAACATCAGCTTTACTTAAAACACCCAATGCTCGTATGATGTATGATGCGTCTAATAATTTTGCTTGTTCAACATAACGATTTTGAACGCTTTCACCTACTTCAAGTAATTTAGCAGTTCGAACATCTTTACAAACTAATAGATTACGAAAATGTTCAGAAAGACCTAAGATAAAGTTGTGGCCATCAAAACCTTTTTCCATGATGTCATTATACATCAATAGACATGCAGGAATATCTTCTTTGAAAGAGCTGTCGACAATTCTGAAAAAATAATCATAATCAAGTATGTTCAGATTTTCAAGTACAGATTGATAGGTTAAATTATTTCCAGCAAAACTTACAATTTGATCAAAGATTGATAATGCATCGCGTAAAGCTCCTTCCGCTTTTTGAGCAATTACATGTAATGCTTCTGAATCAGCGCTAATACCTTCTTTTACTGCTATATAAGATAAATGATCTGCTATATCCTTTACTTTGATGCGTTGAAAATCAAAAATCTGACAACGTGACAAAATAGTAGGGATAATTTTATGTTTCTCCGTAGTTGCAAGAATAAAAATAGCATGAGCAGGTGGTTCTTCTAATGTTTTCAAAAATGCATTGAAAGCTGAATTTGATAACATGTGAACCTCGTCAATTATATAAACCTTGTGTGTACCAATTTGAGGAGCAATTCGAACTTGGTTAACTAATTCTCTGATATCGTCAACGGAGTTATTAGATGCAGCATCTAATTCATACACATTCAAAGAAGCACCAGAATTAAAAGACGAACAAGATTCACATTGATCACATGCTTCAATTTGTTCCGTTCTATTGAAACAATTAATTGTTTTTGCTAAAATACGGGCTGTAGTTGTTTTACCAACTCCTCTTGAACCACAAAACAAAAAAGCCTGAGCTAAATGTTTGTTTTTAATTGCATTTTTTAAAGTCGATGTAATAGAGCGTTGACCAACAACGGTATCAAACGTTTGTGGTCTATATTTACGTGCTGAAACTACGAAATCGCTCATATCAATATTTAAAAGAAGAACAAATTTACTAAGAGTTTTTAAGAATTAAAAATAAGAGTTCACTATTATTTTTTTCTTTTCTATTTAATTTAAAATGATTAAATTAAAGAAAATAAATGGTATGAAAACAGTATTTATAATTCAGTTAGTTCTTATTTTTTACTCAACGGTTACACATTCTCAAAAGGAAACAATAACTTATGGTGGAGTAAAGTATTACACAGAAATAAACGAGAATAAAGATCGTTTAATTCTTAATGGTATTGGGATAAGAGAAAAATATTTTTTTGATTTATACGTTTGTGGTCTTTACCTAGAAAAGAAAATAACAGAAGAAAATGAAATAATTTTAACTGATAAATCTATGGTTATCAGCATCCGAATTATTTCGACAAAAGTGAATAAAAGGGTGTTTTTAGAGGCTGTTAATGAAGGGTTTAAGAAGTCAAATTATGGGAGGGTTTCAAAAGATCAAATTTTAAAGTTTAGTAATTCTTTCAAGGAAGAGTTTAAACTTGGTGATAAAATACAATTAAGATACCATCCTGAAATTGGTTTAATAATTGAAAAAAACGGGGAGGAAATAGGATTGATTAAAGGGGTTGATTTCAAGAGAGCACTTTTTGGTATTTGGCTTGGAAAAAATCCTGCAGATTCAAATTTAAAGTTGAAATTGTTGGGAAAATAATTAGATAATTGTACCGTCTAAACGATTGATTCTATTTTTATAAACCAAATATTTTACAGGTAAGTAACTTGATAAAATCGATAACAAAGAAACTATAGACAGTACGAGTAATCCATCGGTTAATTTGAATTTTATCGGAAAAGATTGATTTCCTGAGTTTGGTAAAACCAATAATTCTCCAAAATATTGGATTAAGCTAACTAAAGTTCCAATAATTGCACCAATAATTACTCCTTTGAATGCAATGAGTAAACCTTCAAAATAAAAGATTTTGAAAATAAACTTTTCATTTGCACCAAGACTTTGAAGAGTCAAAATATTTTTTTTCTTCTCGATGTACAACATTGTCAAAGAAGCTACTAAGTTGAAAGCAGCGAGAATGAAAATGAATACTAGAATTGCAATAACAATTAACTTTTCAGATTTACTTGTTTTGTAAATTAATTCGTTTTTCTCTAAATGAGTTTTTACCGAGAACTTTGGTCCTACAATTTCTTGTAATTTTTCTTTTGCTTTTTCGAGATTTTCTCCTTTTTTTATGTCAATATAAAAAGCAGTAATATCATGTTCGTATTCAAGTAATTCAGATGCTAGCTCTATGGGAATCAATAAATTCTCATTGTTCACTTCAATGTTATAGTTAATTCTACCGGCGAGATGAAGTTGATGAATTCGAAATGGATTGGAAGTTGGTGAAACTTTTGCATCTCTTTTAGGGAAATAACATAAAACATCTTCAAAACCTGTATGAGAAGGGATGTATCCGCCTAGCTTTTCAAGCAAGGAAGCTCCAATTAGTCCCATTTTTATACCTTTTTCATCAAATGTAGGATAACCATCAACTATATGTTCTGGTATTTTAGCCATTTTCATGAATGACTTTTCTACTCCTACAATTTTAGCATTCACCCATTTTTTTTCATTACGAAGAACTACAATTTCTTCAATTGCTTTACTTGTATTTTCTACAAAAGGTAGTCTTTTTATGGATGCAATCTTAAGAGTTTTATCAGAAAAGGTTTTTCTTTGGGTTGATCTGATTATAATTGATGGATCAAATTCCGTGTATAGTTTTTCAACCATGGATTCAATTCCATTGAAAGCAGCGAGTAATATGATCAGTGCAGCTGTAATTACAGCAATTCCTATCACTGAAATCCTTGTTATCCAATTAACAACACTTTTCTTTTTAGAGGATAAATATCTTCGCGCTATAAATAAAGGAACGTTCACGGTAAGGAACTAATTATTTGTTATTCAGTAAGTTTTGAATTTCCATGGCGTAATCAAGCGAATCATCGATTTTAAATACTAAATCTGGAATTTTACGCATGTTTTTTAAACGTTTACCAACTTCACCACGGATTTTTTTTGCGTTTTCATTGATGGATGCCAAAACTTCTTCTTTTGGAGGGCCAGCAAAAATACTTACAAATATTCTAGCCAAAGAAAGGTCTGAAGTTACACGAACAACCGTAACTGAAACCATTGCACCTAAACATATTTCTCGTGCGTTTCTCTGAAAGAACACTGATAATTCTTCTTGAATTACTCCTTCAATTTTATTTTGTCTAATCGAACTCATAATACAAAGATAATGATTCGTATTGATTTATATTTTTATTTTCTACAAGATGACTTACTGAATAGAATAAGGGTTGTTTAGTATAGATTTAACATAAAAGTAATAGTTAATTTGTGTAAAATATTTACAATAATAAGGGTTGTTTATTATAAGATCTTTAAAATTAATTACTTAATTTAAAAATAAAAAGAAGATTTAAATTACTCTTGTTTAGGTAGGGTTGAAGTGTATCTTGTAAATGAAACATTTTCACCTAACATGGTAATCAATACATATCCCCTAACAACAATAAAATTTTTATTTTTCATATGAATAGTTGCATCATAGGTATGTCCTGTTTTAATTTGATGAATTACGCCATCTTTCCACATTTCACCATCAAACTTAAAATGCTCCATGACTTTATAATTGATCCATTTACTTTTAGGTAATCCCTTTTCAGAGAATTTTTCAATTCGTTTGTTTTCATTGTCAAACCAACGAATTTTAGCATAATATAAGTTGTCAGCTTTGTAGGTCTCGACGATCAATTTTCTACTCTCATCTAACCACAACCCTATTAGATCATCCGACTTGACTGCTGAGCCGGTCATAAAACCTAAAAGTGCTATAACTAGTAATATCTTCATTTTGCTGGTTTCCCTTCGTCAAATAACAATTTACAATTTGGATCGAGTATTAATTGCTTAATTCTTTTTGAATATAGTAAATTTTGCGTAATAATACTATTATCCATGTATAACGCTAAAAATTCTTTGGTATTGTCTTCAAATAGAATTTCTACTTCTAATGGAAAACGAAAAACTATTTTTTGCTGTTGTTTTATATCAATAGTATATTGAAATTGAGATAGATTACTAGTTGAATCAGTAATAATTTCTTCTTTTGTTTTTGTTGAAATAATAGGATGTCCGGGCTGTGTAACCCAATCTTTATAAAATTGATTAAAATCTTTATCAGTTGTTTTTTCTAATATTTTAAAAAAATCTTTACTTGAAGCATTACTGTATTGATATGCTTTATAGTAGTTTTGGATTACTTTCCAAAAAAGCTCAATTCCAATTTGTTCACGAATCATATGAAGTATCCAACTTCCTTTTTGATAAGCGTTCGGGTTAAGTAAATCTTGAACATTTTGAGTTAAGGTGTCTTTTAATGGAGGTAAAGTTTTCTGTGCAAAAGATATTACCTTTTTTCTATCTTTTAGTAATTGTTCTCTAAAAGCCTTTTTACCAAATACATCCTCAATGTATAGATTGGTAAGATATGTTGCAAATCCTTCGCTAAGCCATAAATCAGACCATTCTTTTTCAGAGGCAGAATTACCAAACCATTGATGTACTATTTCATGAGCAATCAATTCGTTTATTTTACCATCTCCTTTGATTACGTTTTCATCATAAAAAATACAGCTAGCATTTTCCATTCCACCGTACATGGTTGTTGATTGAACATGAGCTAATTTTTCAAAAGGAAACGTACCGATATTTTTTTCGTAATATTTCAAAATACTATCTTTTAGAGCAAAATCTTTTTTGCCATTTGTTTTATCTTTTGGATATACCCATGTAGATGTTTCTAATGACTTATTATATTTTGTTCTTTCAATTTCAAAGTTTGCTAAACCAATAACAATTACTTTAGAAGGAATTGGTTTATTTGTTTCGAATATGTGTCTTGTAATGTTTGGGTTATTTATGTCTGACGTACTTTCTAAATGCTTTCCATTCGCAATTACTTGATAGTGGGAGGGGGCAGCTACTTTAAATCTTACAAACGCTTTGTCAGAAGGGTGATCGATACAAGCAAACCAATGATGCGCTCTTTGTGGCCAATTGTCACCAAAAAAAGTGCGTTCGTTAAATTTATTTTTTCCGATGATTAAGCCATCAGAAGGAATACCTTCGTATTCAATTTGAAAATCAAAATAGGGGGTGTTTTTAGGTGGCGGCACTACCAATATTCCTATGCGATTATTTTTGTGAATAAAAGAAACAGGGTAACCTTGTTCTAAAACACGAGAAACTTGCATTCCTGTATTACCATTGAAATTGGTTAAATCTAAATAGAAAGTGTCAATAGTCGTTGAAAATTGAGCGTGAACGTTTTCGGTAACTTTAATTTTGTTATTCTCATCCGTAACTTGTATATCAATAATATACTTAAGAATATCAGCAGGTTGTTTTGGATATTTTTGTTGGCCAAAACTAATACATGTGAAAATTAATAAACTGTAAAAGAATAAAATACGTTTCAATTTCATTTGTAGTTTTTTAATCTAATACCTCAATTTTCATAATCCCATCACGGTCAATGGCTGTCAATTTTACATTTCTGAATTGATTTACCAACGAAGCTTCAAAAGGTGTTTTCACTTTTACATAATTTTCAGTAAAACCAAACATCATTCCTTCATCTTCTTCTGCCTCAAATAGTACTGTGCGCTCAGAACCAACGTTTTCTTCGTAGAAAGCGCGTTTTTTCTTATCTGAAAGAATGTGTAGCATTTTACTACGTTCTTTTCTTTTTTCCATCGGTACGGTTTCGCCTAATTTGGGAGCGCTTGTATTTGCTCTTTCAGAATAGGTAAACACATGTAAATAAGAAATATCTAAGGATTGTAAGAAGTTGTATGAATCTAAAAATTCTTCATCTGTTTCACCTGGAAATCCTACTATGACATCTACACCGATACAGCAATCTTTGCTTAAAGATTTGATTTGTGCTACACGTTCTGCATACAAGGAACGTTCGTATTTTCTTCGCATTGCTTTCAAGATACGGTCGTTGCCAACTTGTAATGGAATGTGGAAATGGGGAACAAATTTGTTTGAATCAGTTAAACAAAAATCAATGATTTCATTTGATAGCAAATTTGGTTCAATCGATGAAATACGATAACGATCAATTCCTTCAACTTCATCTAATGCTTGAATCAATTGAAAGAAATTTTCACCTTCACCTTGTCCGAAATCACCAATATTTACTCCCGTAAGTACAACTTCTTTTATATCTGTGTTTGCTATTTTTTCAGCTTCATCAATAGTTTCAGCGATACTTGCGTTTCTACTTTTTCCTCGTGCTAACGGAATGGTACAGAAGGTACAAAAGTAGTCACATCCATCTTGAACTTTCAAGAACGAACGAGTTCTATCTCCGAAAGATACAGCAGGAACAAATGATTTAGTCTCTTTGATGTTTTTATAAGCAACTGTTGCTTCTTCTTTTTTATCGGTATTTTCAATGTAGGAGATAATATCAAATTTTTCATTCGCCCCTAAAACTAAATCCACACCAGGAATTTCACCAATCTCTTCTGGCTTAAGTTGCGCATAACACCCAACTATAGTCACAAAAGCATTGGGATTGGTTTTCAAGGCTTTCTTTACTAGTTGCTTGCATTTTTTATCTGCATTATCTGTTACAGAACATGTATTGATTACATAAACATCTGGGGTATCTTCGAAGTCAACTTTTGCAAAACCAGCATCTTCAAAGAGACGCGCTATGGTTGACGTTTCTGAAAAATTCAGTTTACAACCTAATGTGTAAAATGCAACTTTTTTGAATTGTATCATAGTATCGCAAAAATAAGGATTATTGTGGTAAATGGAGGTAATATTACTTCAACACATAATTCTAAAAGCAAGATTTTCTTCTATTTTTGTATCTATGAGATCTTACATTCATTTTTTAAGACAAAATCATTTTATTCGATTGGGTTTGTTTTTGTTATTTTTTATATTTTTAATAACTGATATAAAAGCACAAGTAACAAATACAGGTCTGGTTGATACTAGTGGGGGAGTAAAAATCAATAAATTAGCGATTGGTGGATATTTGGATGCATATTATGGTATTTCGTCGGAAAAAAATGGTTCTAATACCGTTCCATACTTTGTTAATATGAATCGAAATAACGAATTGAATATCAATTTAGCTTATTTAGACATACGATATACAGACAGTAATTTTAGAGTACGTTTTGTTCCAGGTTTTGGTACCTACATGAATTCCAATTATGCTACAGAACCTGGTACTTTGAAAAATATTGTCGAAGGATCCGTTGGATTTAGATTAAACAAAAAACATAATATTTGGTTAGACGCAGGGGTATTAGGTTCTCCTTATACAAATGAAAGTGCTGTAAGCAAAGACCATTTAATATATACTAGAAGTATTGCACCTGAATATGTTCCGTATTATTTGTCAGGAGTGAAAATATCCCTGCCGATTTCTAAAAAAATCACTGGTTATCTATATGTTTTGAATGGATGGCAACAAATTCTAGATTTAAACAATTCTAAATCAATTGGTACACAGTTTGAATTTAGGCCTAATGATAAACTATTATTAAATTGGAATACATTTATAGGAGATGAAAGATCTTTATTAAACCCAAATTTCAGATTGAGGTTATTTACCGATATATATGCTATCTATAACCCGAATAATACATGGTCTTTTACGAGTTGTTTATATGTTGGTAATCAAGAGGTAAAAACAATTTCTAAGTCAATAAATCAACATTGGTGGCAAGCAAATATTATTGGTAAATATAATTTTAATTCAAAACATTCATTATCAGGAAGGTTAGAATATTGGAATGATCCGTCTCAAACTATGATTTTAAATCCGAATATATCTAGTGGTTTTACCATAGGAAGTGCTAGTTTATGTTACAATTACAAAGCGAATGATCATGCATTAGTTCGTTTTGAAGCGAGAAAATTTTCGAGTGATAAAGATGCTTTTTTTAATTTAAAGGGAAATTCTGTTAAGCAAATGTCTTGGTTGATTGGTGGTTTAACAGTTTGGTTTTAATATGTCTACATTACTTAAAGATAAGTATTCTGTATCTTTTTACGAGGGGTTTTTAGATGCATTAGCAAAAACAGGAAATTCAATTCCAAAAGATGAATTTTTCGACAAGTTGATGGATGTATCTTGGGAAGAAAAATCTTTAAAACAGCGTATGCGGCATACGACGCTTGTTTGGAGAACTTTTCAATTGGATGGAGTTGAAAATCAAGCAAAAGTTTTAGTTGAAATAATAAATTACTTAAAGTCAATTCATAGTACAGAATACAGTCTAGAATATTTGTTTTTGGCGGATTTTATCGTGTTATACTTTATTGATTATCCTGAATTGGCAATCAAAACCATGGAAGAAGTAACGACGTTTACAAGTTGTGAATTTGCCATTCGTCCTTTTATCATTCGTTATCCTGATCAATTTGAAAAACAGATGTTTGCTTGGTCTAAGCACCAAAATCATCACGTTAGAAGATTAGCAAGTGAGGGCATTCGACCTAAATTACCATGGGGAGAAGTGTTGCGAACTTATGTAAAAGAACCAGCGTCTATATTTCCGATACTCGATAATTTAATTGCAGATCCATCAGAATATGTTCGTCGCAGTGTAGCCAATAATTTGAATGATATTTCCAAAACTCACCCTGATTTGGTGTTAGATTGGTGCGCTAAAAAATATGGAATTTCAAAAGAAGTAAATCAAGCGATCAAGCATGGAATCAGGACGTTGTTAAAACAAGGAAATTCAACAGCCTTGTCAATTATTGGAATAAAACCAGATGCTTCTATTTCTGTAATTTCTTTTGAACTTTCTAAACCAGAAGTTAAAATAGGAGGTAAACTTCCTTTTTCACTTATAATTGAAAACACAGGATCAAAATCTTCCTCGATACGAGTAGAGTACAAAGTCTATTTCAAACGATTAAATAAACCTTTTGGAGAAAAAGTTTTTCAAATCACATCGACCAATATAGTAGGTAATACATCGCTTATATTAGAACGAAAACATTCCTTCAAACCTATAACTACTCGTAATTACTATCTAGGAGAGCATTTTATTTCCTTGATTGTGAATGGAGAAGAAGGTGAAAAGGTGAAGTTTGAGGTAGTCTAGGCTTCGACAAGCTCAGCCTGACAAGTTTCGACAAGCTCAGCCTGTCAAGTTTCGACAAGCACAGCCTGACAGGAGAGAAGCGATATTAACCATTAAAAATCAATCATTAAACATAATTTCAGTCTTCATCTTCAAACGTCAAATCCGCCTCTTTTTCCCAGATTTCCATCTCACACGGTTTACAATTGAATTTTAGTTTGTATTCAACTTCACCGTGCTTAAGAGTAAGTGGTTCAACTACTTTGGTGCCCATCGTATCACGTTGGAAACGAGCACATTTTCCTAATTCGTATTTCACACAGTATTTGGTAGTCATCACACGTGCTTTCCCTGGATCCCATTGTAATTCAAACGCTTTTTCGATTTCGGTGACTCCATGACGTTCGTAAAATTTGCGTGCTAATTTATTGGAAACATTATAGGTAAAATCCAATACTTGTACTGGGTAAGGGTGATCCGTTTTGGTAATTTGAAATTCCTCTCGGTGATATTCTTCTATGCGTTTTTCAATCAATAAATCCAATACATCACGACGCATTTCATTGATTTTTGAAATCGGTAAAAACCAATTGTCTGAAATCTTGATTTCCAAATGATCAACGATGAACGGAGTGTTGCCGGTTTTAGCTAAATTTTTCTCTAAATTCTGATAACCTGCATTTTCCGTTTTTGCTAATTCTTTTGTAGCTTCTGTTTGAATACTTGTTGTGTGACCATCTTCATCCGTTACAGTCAATTGAAAACCAGTTTCTGTTTCCGTAAAGTGTAAATACACACTAATTTTACGAATAGCACTGTCTTCACGTTCTACCATGCGGTTAAATTCGGCATCAGAATTTCGGTAAATTTCTGTTCCTAGGGAAATTTCTCTGAAATTATTTGGAATTACCACATTGTTTAACACCACATTCACTTGCATTCCATCCGCTTCGTTTTTCTCGTTGATGAAATACAATCCATCACCATTGTTTAACAAATCGCCATTTTCGATTTTGAAGCCTTTTCCTACAATTTCAGTGATTTTTCCAATATATTGTCCTTGAGATTTCGGACTTTCCCACGAACCAATTTTTTTCGTTCTGTGATTAACGAAATAATCTGTATAACCACGGTTGAAACTGCGAGACATTTCAGCATCAAAGGTATAGAAAGTTCTCCCCGAAGAAGCTTTAATGTAAGTATCGTTGTTTTCTAAAAACGCATCTAATTTTTTACGCAAATACGAAACGTTATTTTTCACATACACCACATCTTTCAAACGCCCTTCAATTTTAAACGAAGTAATTCCAGCGTCTATTAAGTTTGGAAGTTGATCGCTTAAGTCTAAATCTTTGATAGATAATAAGTGACTGCTTTCAATAAGCGTTGTTCCAGTTCCATCCACCAATTGATAAGGCAAACGGCAGTTTTGAGCACACGAACCACGGTTTGCACTACGCTCACCACCGGCAATACTCATATAACAATTTCCACTAAACGAAACACATAGTGCCCCTGAAACGAAAAATTCAAGTTCTACATCTGTTGCTTCGTGGATTTCTTTGATTTGGTCTAAATTTAATTCCCTCGCTAACACCACACGTTGTATTCCAGCATCTTTCAAGAATTTCACGTGTTTTGGATCACGGTTATTCGCCTGCGTACTAGCGTGAATGACAATAGGGGGTAAGTCCATTTCCAAAATCGCCATATCTTGTACGATTAATGCATCTACACCGATTTCGTATAATTCATAAATCAATTTTTTACAATCTTCCAATTCGTTATCGTATAAAATTGTATTTATTACCACAAATACCTGTGCTTTAAATAAATGCGCATAACGAACCAGTTCAGCGATATCTTCAACCGAATTTGTGGCATTCGAACGCGCACCATATTGTGGAGCACCAATATACACAGCATCAGCACCGGCATTGATAGCCATTTGACCTTGCCATAGATTTTTAGCGGGAGCTAGAATTTCAACTTTCTTTTTCATAGACATTACAAAAATCTACAATTATTTGAATGAATGCAAGAGGTAGAGGTTTTTAGGTGAAAAATGAAATTATTAGTTTATCGTTTATCGTTTATCGTTTATCGTAATGATATTTTTTTTATTTGTTTGTATTTAAGTTATTTGTAAAAATTAACTATTAAAATAGTTTGTTTTGTAGTTTTGTTAACTATTATTAATATTAAAATTGATTTTCGAAAATCCTCTTCCAAATTTTCTCTCTGTGGTTAACGTTTTTGGAAGGGTTAGGGTTGGTGCCCAATCGCAATCTTTTCAAACAAGAGAGTAATAGAATTGAAAGTTTGAAAATAACCTACAAAACCAACATTCCTAAATCCCTCAATTGGGTAAATGTCGAACTTTGAAAAAAACGTTCAAAATCAACTAATTGATTTGATTCGAAACTTAGTTTTATTTGTTCTAATTTATTAATTTTAATATTGTTAACCTCTTTATTTCGCAAAAATGAATAAATCCAATTTCCTAGTTTTGAATTGCATTGAATCTCGACTTGTTCTGAAAGAGTATTAAATTGTAAAACAGTATTTTGAATTAGTTTACCTTTCTTTTTACTTTCAAAGGTTTTCATACGTGGGGTTGGTCCGATCCAAACGTAACGTTTTTGAGAAAGGTCATCAGAAAAATCAGGGGTGTCTAAACAACGCTCGATGTAGTTGCGTGGGATGAGGGTACGAGGTGTTTTGAAATCAAACCAAGAATGCAAAGGCATGTCAAAACCAATTCCGTGCATATAGTTGAACAAGGATTTTTTCAAACCATCGCTGAATAAGGAATGGTCCGCACCGGTTGGATCGTCGTGTTCCAAATCATTGTTGGCAAAGGTACCGTTTTCCAATCCAGTAATTTTGATATTGAAGTCTTTCGGATTGAGACCGATCGGACTGTGAGCTGTAAGTGCAAATTGATGCCAAAATCCTGATTGTACGATGCCAAGTTCGAATAATTGTCTCACCATTTCCAAGGAATCAATCGTTTCTTGTGCCGTTTGTGTTGGAAATCCATACATCAAATATGCGTGTACCATAATTCCCGCTTGGGTGAAATTATCCGTTACTTGTGCCACTTGTTGTACGGTAACTCCCTTGTCGATTAATTTCAATAAGCGATCCGAAGCCACTTCTAAACCACCCGAAACGGCAATACAGCCTGAGCGAGCTAGTAAACGACACAAATCAAAGGAAAAACTCTTTTCAAAACGGATGTTGGTCCACCAAACCACGGTGATTTTACGACGTAGGATTTCAAGCGCTACATCACGCATAAGGGCAGGAGGGGCAGCTTCATCTACGAAATGAAAACCATTATTTCCGGTTTGTTCGATTAATTGTTCTATGCGGTCAACCAACAATTTAGCGGTAGCAGCTTCGTAGGTTTTGATATAATCAAGTGAAATATCGCAAAAGGTGCATTTTCCCCAATAACAGCCATGTGCGAGGGTTAATTTGTTCCATCGACCATCGTTCCAAAGTCGGTGCATCGGATTGGCTAATTCAATCACGGAAAGATAACGTTTCAGCGGTAAATCCGAGTAGTCAGGCGTTCCGAGGTCTTTTTGTTTGTAGTCGGGCTCGGCAGCTCCGTTATGGTATTGAACGCAATTGTTATCAAGCGAGTAGGTACGTTTTAACTTTTCTATCGGACGTTTTTCTGCTAAATGTTCGAGTAAGTTTTGCAAGGGGCGTTCGCCATCGTCAAGGGTAATAAAATCAATGAATTCAAACACGCGGGTGTCTTTTAACGAACGTAATTCGGTGTTTGCATAACCACCACCCAACACGATTTTGATCGATGGGAAATGTTTTTTGATCCATTGACCACATTTGAAAGCACTGTATAAATTCCCCGGAAAAGGAGCAGATAGTGCGACTAAAGTAGGTTTTTCTCGGTGAATTAAATTGGAAAGTAAATCGATTGTTACCAGGTCAATGTAGGTGTTTTTATTCAATAAAGCTTGATGAAGTTGATCAAAGGTAGAAGCGGATCTTCCCAAACGTTCGGCATATCGACTGAACCCAAAATGCGGGTCAATAGCTTCGATGATTAAATCAGAGATGTCTTCCAAATAAAGGGTGGCAAAATGTCTGGCTTTATCACGAATTCCCATAGTTCCGAAAGCCCATTCTAAATCTTCTAGTTGTTCAAAACGCGAAGCCTCCGGTAAATAATTACGTTCACAAATCAGATGTGCTAGGGTAGGATTAGTATCGTGTAAAAAAGAAATAACAGTGTCAATAGTCTGTATGTAGGCATCTTGTAAGTCAAGAATACGTTGGCTGTTTTCGGAAAGCGTTTCCCCTTTTTGAGTTGCTTCTTGAAAAATGGCAGTCAATCCTTTTTTCGAAAAAAGGGAAAGAATGACCTCAATTCCTAAATCCGCTTGAAAGGAAGAAACATTTATTGTGTTTAAAAATCCTTTGAGATAGGCAGTTGCAGGATAGGGGGTATTCAATTGCGTAAACGGCGGCGTTATGAATAAGACTTTTTGTTCCAATGCTTCAGAATTTGATTTCAAATATCGAGATTATTCTAGGATTTTGGTAGGTTTTGTTGATAATTAATGGAATGAGGGTAATTTTTATGAAATTCCTACAGTAAAAGGTTTAGTCAAATTTGTAATTTAGATTGTTTTGTATAAGGTTTAAAGTATACCTATCATTTTTACTGGTAACTAATAGTTGGTTTAATGGATCAATTCAAATGAAAATATACTTATTGAAAAATCATTTCGTATTTTTGTTGACTTCTTACAATACAAAATATTTATGAATACTTGGTTTACAGTTAAAGTTAAATATACTAAGCAGTTAGAAAACGGAGAATTTAAAAAAGTTTCGGAACCTTATTTGCTTGCTGCAATGACATTTACAGATGCAGAAGCAAGAATATATGAAGAATTAGGTTCGTTAATCAGAGGAGAATTTAGTGTAACAAACATCGCTAGAACGGATTTTCATGATATTTTTCATTACGAAGATAGTTTTACTTGGTACAAGGTAAAAGTAGCCTATGAAAGTATGGATGCAGATTCTGAAAAGAAGAAAAAAATATCCCAAAATTTCTTGGTTTCTGCATCATCAGTAAAGGAGGCTTATGAACGTATTCATGATAGTTTATCTACAATGCTGGTTGATTTCGTAGTTCCTTCAATCACTTTGTCTCCTATCGTTGATATTTTTCCTTTTAATGATATCGAGGCTGACAAAGAGATTTCAAGAAAACCGATAGCTGAAGTGTATGAGGATATCGAAGAAACTGTACCTGGTAAAGGGGTAGTTTTTTCAGCGGGTGGATCTGATATAGATGATGAAGAGTCTTTCAGTGATATTGAAGATGAGTATACTCCAGAAGAGGAATAAATTTACCTTATTTAAAATGAACTTTATATGGATGATTTTTTGAAACAAATCAGAGACGATCACCACAACTTTGATAAAGGTCAATTGAATGACCATATTGGAAATGATCCATATGCTTTTTTTCACCAATGGTTCAAGGAAGCGCACGAAGCAAAGCAACCGGAAGATAACGCGTTTGTTTTATCCACTGTAAATGAAAACTTTCAACCAAGTTCGCGTATTTTATATTTAAAAGAATTGGATGAGAAAGGGTTTGTGTTCTACACAAACTATGCATCTCAAAAAGGATCAGAATTAAGTATGCATCCGAAAGCTTCTATGTTGTTTTTTTGGCATCAACTTGAAAGACAGGTGAGAATTGAGGGGTTGGTTGAAAAAATAGATTCATCAATCAGTGATGCTTATTTTGAATCAAGACCTCGATCGAGTAAATTAGGTGCTTGGGCCTCTCATCAAAGCCAATCCTTAGAAAATAGAGATGAATTAATGACTCGTTTAGAAAAATTAGCAGATACTTTTCCTGACGAAGTACCAAGACCACCTCATTGGGGCGGTTATAAATTAATACCTACTCAAATTGAGTTTTGGCAAGGAAGACCATCTAGGCTACATGATAGAATGGTTTTTGAAAGGGATTCTATTTGGTCAACATCATGGAAATTGTTTAGAAAAAATCCTTAATGATAGAAATTGAACCAGTAATAATTAGTTTGTCTAATGGTATTAGACTCGTTTATATGCATGCTCTTTCAGCGGTTGCTCATATGGGAGTTACAATTTTAGCTGGTTCTCGTTATGAACAATCTAACGAAGAAGGATTAGCTCATTTTTTAGAGCATTGTATCTTTAAAGGAACAACAAACAGACGTTCACTTCATATATTATCTCGTTTAGATTCAGTCGGAGGCGAATTGAATGCTTATACAACAAAAGAAGAAATTTGCGTATATGCTTCTTTTACCAAAGAGCATACTGCAAGAGCCTCTGAATTGTTAGCAGATATTATTATAAATTCTAACTTCCCAGAGAAAGAAATTAAAAAAGAAAAAGAGATTGTAATTGACGAGATAAATTCATATTTGGATTCTCCTAGTGAAAAAATCTTTGATGATTTTGAAAATTACTTATTTAAAAATCATCCACTTGGTGCAAATATTTTAGGAACTAAAGAATCGGTTTCAGGTTTTACTCGAGAAGATTTAATGAGGTATACTGAGCGGTTTTTCTTTGCTGAAAATATAGTGATTTCTTATGTGGGAGAGGTTGCAATTGAAAAAGTTGTAAAAATTCTTGAAAAGGATTTTAGTAACTTAAAAAGAAGTAGTACTCAATTAAAACCGAGTACTTTTGAGACCTATAAACCATTTAAAATTCGTTCTAAAGAAGCAAATTTTCAAGCACATGCTGTTATTGGTGGTTTGGCTCCTGGTTATAATAGTGAACAACGTAGAGGTATGACTTTATTGACAAATGTTTTGGGTGGTCCAGCCTTGAATTCGCGTTTAATTTTAAGTATAAGAGAGAAATACGGATACACCTACAATATTGAAGCAATTTATGCACCTTATGCAGATATAGGATATTGGTCTATTTATTTTGGTACTGATCAAAAATATTTAGAAAAAACCCTTAAACAAGTATACAAAGAAATTCGTTTGATGTGTAATGAAGCATTAAATGAACAACAGTTAATAAAAGCTAAAACACAGTTAAAAGGTCAATTAGCTTTATCATTAGATAGCAATTCTGGAATCATGCTTGGTTTAGGAAAAAGTTTATTATTATTCAATCAAATTGATTCTATTCAAGAAATCTACGCTGGGATTGATCGTTTATCTGTTAAAGAACTGAGAGATATTTCACAAAGTTATTTTAGCGAAAGTAATATTTCAGAATTAATTTTTGAAGTTGCAGAAGAATGTTAATTATTCGAAAAAATCTTTTAATTATCTTTCTATTTGTATTTAACCTTAATCAGGCACAACATATATTTGGTCCTCGATCATTATCACTTGCAGGAAACGGAGTTACATTAAAAGATGCTTATTCAGTTTTTACAAATGCAGGTTTGATTTCAGAAATTAAAGAAATCCAAGTTGCTACTTCGTATTCAATTCCCTATTTAATCAATGAATTTCAACAACAAAGTATTGTAGGAGTTTTACCCTTAAAAAAGGGAGGGATTTCATTCGGAGGACAATTTACTGGAAAAGAGTTATTAAAACAACAAAAAATAAGTCTTGGATATGGATTAAAACTGAATGAAAAATTATCCATTGGTATTGGTTTAAATCACCAACAACTTCGTGTTCAGAATTATGAAGTGAACAATATTATATCTGTTGATGCAGGTTTTTTTGCAAATGTGAATGAAAAAATTTCAATAGCTGCTTCTATTCTTTCGTTTGGCGGAAATCAATCCAACATTAATCAGGAACGTTTTCCGACGTATATGCAACTTGGAGTTCGTTATTCATTTCAAAAACAGTTTCAAACTTATTTATCAATCGATAAATCATCTGTAAGTAATGTGAATTATAGAATTGGAATTGAATACGAAGCATATAAAAATTTCTATTTTAGAACTGGTGGAATAGTAAATTCAAAAACCTTGTCTTTTGGTGTTGGATATGAATTACCAATGCGATTAAGGTTCGATTTTGGTTCTCAATGGCAACAAACACTAGGTTGGACTCCCCATATAGGTTTTTTATATCGTTTCACAGCTAAAAAATAAGATGAAAAATATACTTTTTTTTAGTTTTTTGTTTATTTCATTTTTAGTTTTTTCACAAGAGTATGAACCAGTTATTCAGCAAAGAATTGAATATTGGTTGGAACGAAATGATAGAGAAGCGTCTGATTTAACAAGTATTACAGATACTTGGGATTTTTATTTGGAAAATCAGTTGAACTTGAATCAAGCAACAAAAGAACAATTACTTTCTTTGGAGTTGTTAAACGAAATTCAAATCAATGAATTATTAAAACACATACAAGACCATGGTAAATTGATTACAATTTACGAGCTACAAACCCTTTCAACCTGGGATATGCAATCAATTGAGCGAGTAATTCCATTTGTCAAAGTAGATGAAAAAGTATCTAATTTTCAGTTTTCTTGGCAGAATGCTTTGAGAGATGGCAAATTAGAATGGATATCAAGAGTTGACCCGCTGATTGATATTCCTGTTGGTTATAGTGATTCGCTAAATAATAGTAAAACTAAAGGTTACCAAGGAAAAGCCTTTGGTAGTTATACTCGTTTACGCTATCAATACGGAACAAATTTGAGTATAGGAATGATTGCTTCCAATGATCCAGGAGAAACGTATTTTCAGTCACCTAACAAAAAAGGGTTTGATTTTTATTCTTTGCATGCTTATTACAAAGGAGGTAAATACATTCGATCATTGGCAATTGGGGATTATCATGTACAAATTGGTCAAGGGTTGAATTTATGGACCAATTATGCTTTTGGAAAAAGTGCAGATATAGGAACTTTAATTCGAAATCCAATCGGTTTAAAACCTAATGTTTCTGCTGATGAAAATCGTTTTTTACGAGGGGTAGCAATTGATTTTGGATATAAGAATATGCACTTGTTAGTATTTTCTGCTTTCAAGAATCGAGATGGAAATGTTGAGTTTGACTCGATAGAAAATCAATCTTTGTTAAAAAGTATAGATGTCACAGGGTTTCATAGAACCATTGCAGAAAACGAAAAACGAAATCAATTCAAAGAGAAAATAGTAGGAGCGAATTTAGGATATAAACTCCGTAATTTCGAAATAGGATCAGCACTTGTAAATCAAAGTTATTCTTTTGATTATTATCCTGACGTTAAACCTTATAATCAATTTGATTTTACGGGAAATCATCAGTTAACAGGGAGTGTTGATTATAAATATTTAGTTAGTAATTTAATTTTATATGGTGAAATTTCTCATTCTTTTGTAAATCAAAAAAATGCATTGGTTCAAGGATTAGGTGTAGCATTTAATCAGTTTGTTTCGATGAATTTATTCTATCGTAAATTCGACACAGGTTATTATACGTTTTACAATTCTGGTGTTTCAGAAGGGACGAATATATCCAACGAAAATGGATTTTATTACGGTATGACAATTGCCCCTAATCGTAAATGGCAACTTCAAGGATACATGGATTTATTTCAATTTCCTTGGTTGCGTTTTCAAGTAGATGCACCTTCTAATGGACAAGAATATTTGGGACAAATTACTTGGAGTCCAACAAAAGTATCACAAGTTTACGCTAGGTATAGATACATAAATAAACAAGCAAATTCGTCTGTTATTGAATCAATATCAACGTTAGAAAATCAAATCCAAGAAAATTTTCGATTACATGCTCAAATTCAATTGAATGATGCATTTCAAATCCGAAGTAGGATAGAGTATGTTCAATGGAAATCTCCATCTGAAGCATTACAAAAAGGAACACTCCTTCAGCAAGATTTGATTTACAAAACACTTCAAACTCCAATTGATATCACGCTACGTTATGCTGTTTTTCAGACTGATTCTTGGAATTCGCGTATTTATAGTTATGAGTCGAATCCTTTGTATGTTTATGGAAATCAAGTGTATTATGATAAAGGAAGTAGATACTATGTTTTATTGCATTATAACCTAAATGGCACGTGGGATTTTTGGTTGAAATACGGAGATTTAATCTACACAGAAAAACCTACAATAGGAACAGGAAGTCAACAAATCCAAGGGAATCTACAACGAGAATTCACTTTTCAAATGAGGATGCAGATTAGGTGATCAATACCAAAGAATATCTGCTAATATTTGTTTTAAAATGAACTCCAATTCTGTATTTTTTTTGTTTTTTTCTCTATAACTAACTGAAGAAATTGATTTGTCTTTTGGAAAATCAATATATAATTTATTTTCGTCCATTTTTTTTGCTTCAACAGAGGTAGCAAAGTAAACAATACTACCATCTTCTGATGCTAAACCTAAAATTGCACCTGGTAAATAGGAAAAACCATCTGGTCCAATGGACGGTTCAATTATTTCTGTAAACCAGGCATAAATTCGGGTACTATCATTTTTCTCCCAAATAGCTTTGCGACAATTATAACCAGCAATTTTTCTTTTATTACCTGTAATTTTCCAAACAATAGGTGGTAAAGTATCTGATAGATAAGCAGTTTCTATCATCGTTTTTATAATGATTTTACGTGCTTTTGTGTTAGAGTTCATTTCATACTCTGCAAGAGTTGATAATCCATAACCTTGGTCATCAAAGTTTTGGTTAGAGTTAAATACACTAGTAGAATCAGAAAAACTGAGAGTATAAAAATTAATTTCAAATTTAGGCATTTCAATATCACTAGTAAACATAATACCATAATTATTTCTTTTGGATAATATTATTTTTCTTTCATATTGTATAACTCCTGCTTTTATTTGGGCGTTTATACAGTTTCTATTCGTCATAAAGAAAAATAAAAGAAAAAGGATATAAATTGATTTCATTAAAATTTTATTTTAAGATTTTGATTTTATTTTCAATATTCTGTATGAAATACGGAATAAATAATAGCGAGAAATTAAATTAGATTTTAAGTCAATAATTTGATTTAAATTTTGAATTCGAGTTATACCTTTATTTTGATTTAAAATATCATATAATTCTATTGATACTTTTAAGTTTTTAGATTTCATGAATTCTCTTTCAATGTGTGTGTTTAACAGTGATCTGTTTATGTTAAAATCAGTAGGTCTACCTGATGTAGTATATTGATTCATTGAACAATTGATTGTTATGTCAAAAATTGTTGTCCATTCAAAGTTGATATTGTTATCAAAAGTATAAAATGGTGAATTTGAATTATTATAAATGGTGCCTAAAGGTTTGGTATAACTTGTTGAAGAATTAACACTAATATTTAATTTATCAGTATAATATTCAATACCAATACTAGGAGTGAAATTTAATTGCTCTGTTTTAGTTTGTACCTGATTTACTTTATTATAAAATATATTGTAGTCGTTTGTATAAGTTATTGAAAAATATAATTTGTTATTAACTAATTGTTTGTTTAAACTTGTAAGTAATCGATGATGTTGTATACCATTAATATTATCTGTTTTAGTAGTTGAAACACCCAAACTATCATAATCAATTGCGCTTACAAAATCATTATTTATATATGATGATGTAATATTCAAATTTAAATACTCACTAATTCGTGACAATTTTTTGTAAATATTTAATTCCAAATTATTAGAAATTGAAGGAACCAAATCAGCATTTCCAATAACTCTATTATTTGGATTCACATTAGATAAAATAGGTTGTAATTGATCAATGTTAGGGTAAGTAACTTGTTTATTTGCTGATAAAGAAATGTACAAAGAAGATCTTTTATTATAAATGTAATTTATATCTGGCAAATAATTGAAATATGTGAAGGAATTTTTACTATTTTCTGAAAGATTTAAAAGGTCCATTTTCAATAAGTTTAAATTGTTTTTTATTGAATAAGAATGATTTTTATGTTTATAATTTACAACAAAAACAGCAATATTATTATTGGAAATGAAAGTAAAGTTTGAACTTAAACTTGAATTTAACTTATCAATGTTATTTGATATATCAAACGTAGATTTGTTTTGATTTACCGAACTATATCTATTAGTATATTTTGTGGTTAGTAATATTTTCTTTAATAAAGGTTCAGTATGGCTTATATTGGTAACAAATGAATTATCAAATGATTTATTTTCAAATTTTTGATTAAAAAGTAAATTAAGATTGTAAATGTCTGTTGATTTAAAATCTGAATTAATGTATGTATTGTTTGGATTTAATCTTGATGTATTTGATAATGTGGTTATTCTGTTTTTCTTCAAATAATTTTTTTCTAAAATAAGTGTGTTTGTAAAAGTGATTGCCTCTGAAGAATCTGTACTTAAAGCATTTGAAAATCTATAATTCATTTGTTTGTTATTTAAATAATTAGATTTATTGTTTGTTTTGTTGATTGAGTTTTTGAGTGTTAAAGTAGGTTCAATTGAAAATTTTGTTAATGAATCAATTTTCCATACATATTTAAGGTTTAATTTATGAATTTTACCTAAATTTTCTTGGTTATTTTCTGTACTGTTAGTTATTGTACTATCCAGTAAAAAAGTCTGAGTCAAAGTAGTATTTATTTTATTTGCTTGATGTTCAGTAAACGAATAATTAAATCTCAAAGAATGTTGATTTTTTTTACCATAGACATCTTTAAATAATGTACCTGATTGGAAATTTTTAGGAAAACCTTCTATTGAATTTAAATAACTGTTTGTTTCAACTTTTGAAGAATCTTCAAAGGAAAAGACAGATTTCGGAGTATTGTTTTTTAAGAAGAAAAATCCAATATTTCGTTTTTTATCGTATTTATTTAATATAGTTTCTGCTTCGTTAAATTTAATACCATCACTTGCAACAACGCCTTTACCAAAAGTACCATTTTTGGCTTCTTCTTTTAACGTAAGATTCATTACTTTATCTGAATTTGCACCTTCTTCGTAAACCTGAACTTTGTCTATCATTGTAGCTTCAAGATTTTTAGTTACAATGAGAGGGTCTTTTCCAAAAAACTCATCACCATCCACATACAAACGATCTACATTTTTACCTTGATAGGTTATTTTTCCTTTAATATCAACTTTTACTCCCGGTAATTTTCTTAATAAATCTTCTACAATTTCCCTTTCTTTTACTTTGAAGGAATCAGCAACAAAAACCAAAGTGTCTCCACTAAAATAAATTGGTTTATTATTAGCGTGAATTACAATTTCTTTTAATTTTTTTGAAACTTTTAAAAGTTTTGATGTTGGAAGTACAATTTGAGATTCATTAGCATTTCCAAATACAAAAATGGAATTATCTTCAAAATTAGGATAACCAATAATGATTTCAAAAGTATCAATAGATAGATTTTTTAATGAGTATTCCCCTTTTTGATCTGTCCGAGTAAAACTTAGAAGTGTTGAATCTTTTACTTTTAGTGCCATTATTAAAGCGTCTTTGATCGGATTCGCTTCTAATGAATCAACTACTTTTCCTTTTATAATTAATTGACTATTTGATAATGAAATATTAATAAATAATAAAATTAAAACTAGTAATAAATTATTTTTTTTCATAAAATTCATTAAAAAACTTTAGATCATTTAAAATTAATATTTGATAATGTTTAAATGTATTATAATCTTTATTTGTCAGTACTTTTTTATTATCTATATTTTTTTTAATGTCGATTATTTTATTTTTAAAGTTATTTAGATAATAAAGATTTATTTTTTTGTATTCATCAATATTTAATTTTTTTATGTTATGTATATTAGTTTCTTTTAATTTTTTGTAAAAAATTAAAATTTTAATTTGATCGGAACCATGTGATAAATATTTTGAATTTTCCTTTTTTATTATATTATTAAAAAAAAATATTGAAATTAGAAACGTAATAATAATGATTAAATTAACGTATTTTAAGTTGCCTATACTATTTTTTGATTTTAATAAATTTTCAAAATTATTTGTCTCCATATTTAATTCATTTCAATTTGATTTTTTATTAAATCATAATATAATCCTTTATTATTCAATAGTTTTTTATGTGTACCTACTTCAACAATCTCTCCATTGTTCATAACAATGATTTGATCGGCATTTATTATTGTGCTTAACCTGTGCGCAATTATTATTGAAGTTTTTTTTGTGAAGAAATTAGTTAAATTTTGACTTATAATTTTTTCGTTGTTTGCATCTAAAGAACTTGTAGCTTCATCAAAAAAAATAAATTTTGGATTTTTATAAACTGCTCTTGAAATTAAAATTCTTTGTTTCTGACCTCCGCTTAATCCTATACCTTCTTCTCCAATTTTTGTGTTTAATTTTAAAGGTAAATTTTCTACAAAATCATTTAAATTTGCGATTTTAAGAGCTGAACAAACTTTATTATAATTTGGGTTTTTATCATTAATAGCTATGTTATTAATAATAGAATCTGAAAAAATAAATCCATCTTGCAGAACAAAACCAATGTTTTCTCTCCATTTTTTGTGGCTGATACTATTTAAATTCAAATTATTTAAATTAATTTCTCCTGAATATTTATCATAATATCTTAAAATTAATCTGAGTATCGTAGTTTTTCCACTACCGCTCGGTCCAACAATAGCGGTTGTTTTTCCTTTAGGTATAATTATATTAATGTTTTTTAAAGAGGGCGTAATAGAACCAGGATAAGTAAACGAAACATTTTTAAACTCTATATCTCCTTCAATAGAATTATTATCTTTATTAGATTCTGATGAATAATATTCTAACTCTTCGTTTTCTTTTTCGTGAATTTCTAAAATTCTTTCTAAAGAAATTTTTGCGTCTTGTAAGTTATATATGAAACCAATAAACTGAGATATAGGTCCGTTTAATTGGCCAATAATAAGTGATATTGCCATCATTGTCCCAAATGAAATTTCATTATTTATAACTAATAAACTTGTATAGAAAACTAAAAAAATGTTTTTAAATTCATTTATTAAATTAGATCCATTTGATTGAATCATTTCTAGTTTTACTGTTCTTTTTTCCAAATCATAAATATTTATTTGAATTTCTTCCCACTTTTCTTTTCTGATTTTTTCAGCATTATTTAGTTTAATTTCTTGTATACCCTGAATTAATTCTAATAATTTATTTTTTTCTTCTGAGACTAGTTTAAATTTTTGGTGGTCAAGAAATTCTCTTTTTTTTAGAAATATCAATATCCAGAGTATATAAACAATAGAGCCAATCGAAAACAAATAAAAAATATTTAAATCATATGATATCAATAAGAAAGAGTAAATAAAAAAATTCAAAAGCGAAAAGAATATCATAATTGAATGATTTGTCATTATATTTTCGATTCTATGATGATCGCTAATCCTTTGAAATATATCTCCGACCATTTTTGTATTGAAAAATGATAATGGTAATTTCATTAATTTTGATAAAAAATCTGCAATTAGGTGTAAATTAAACTTTATAGAAAGATTAAAGATAATATAACTTCTTGTTGACTCAATAATTGTTCTTCCAATTAGTAATGCGATTTGAGCGTATAGAAGAACGATTACTAAATTTTTATTTTTTTTTATAACACCTTCATCAATTATTTTTTGTGTTAAAACTGGAATTAAAAGTTGAAATAAACTTACAATACATAAGCTTAAAAATAATTGAAATAATAAATTTTTATATTTGAATAAATATTTTTTTACAAAATTTAGTTTAGAAATTTGGTTTGTATTTTGAATATTTTTGAATATTTTATTTTTATCAAATTCAAAAAGTAATACTATTCCTTTATCATCTATACTACACCATTTAGATTTAAAATCTTTGTGAGTATATTTTATTTTACCAAATGCAGGATCTACAGTATAAATATGTTTTTTTGTTACTTTATAAACAACTATAAAATGATTTCCATTCCAATGTGCAATTAATGGGAAATTTGCCTCTTTCATTAGTTCCTCAAAAGTAATCTCACCACCAATTGTGTTAAATCCGAATTCTTCTGCAGTATTTTGAATACTTTTTAAATTTACTCCGATTTTTGAAGTATTTGTTAAATCTCGAAGAATATTAATGGGGATTTTAATATCATAATATTCAAAAATGATTTTCAAACAAGTTGGACCACAGTCCATTTGATCACTCTGCTTATGAAATTTTATTTTTCGCATGTAAAGAATAAAAAATGGGCTATCTCTAGCCCAAATCATAAAAATAAGTTAATACGTTCTGAAACCACTTGGGACACCAACCGGAATCGGTACTCCGGGAGCTCCAGGAATACCTTTATCATCGTTTCTCGTTGTAAAAACAATATCTACATAACTAGTTTTAATATCACATCTTGCAACATCGTATATTTCAGTTCCTGCAACATTACAATCAGTGTATTTAACGTTACTTTCATTTGCACCACCAACAACATTATCTAAATCAATTTTTTTTATTGATGATTCTTTACTAAATAATTTATTTTTCATGCTTTTTTTTTTAATTCCAAAAAGAAAAATCAATTGACCATCCACCAGGTTTGTCACTTCCTTCCGATGTTAAAACTATCTGAAGATTATCTTTACCTTTTTTTGATTTGTCATATACATAATCAAATCTTGGTGATCCCCCACCATTTATAAAACTAGTATCTTGATAATCTACATCAGATTTATTAATTAGAGTTCCTCCTTCAATTAATTCAAGATCAATTTTTTTTTGTGTTTCAAGTTTTGAAAACAATTTTTTTTTCATAATAAAATATTAATAAAGCCTACTCTTAAAATATTAAATAAAAGAAATTTTCGGCATCCTTTCTTTTAATTCCAAAGTTTATTAAAAATTTGATTGAATTTTTCTAAATTTATTTCAAATATATTTGCGTTTGAAGTAATACCAGAATATTCCAAATTAAGGTAATCATCTTCATGACTCCATTTACAAATGTAGGGGTTGTATTCACATTCTTTTTTTTTGTAATATTTTTTTTTATCAAATGTTGTCTTTATAACATCTTGTTTGTCTAAGCAAAAATGTCTAAATTCACAATCTTTACAGACCATAACATCATTTATATTAATATTTGTATACTCGTTAAAAGTTAAATCATTAATGTTATTGTTGTTAAATTCTAATATATTTCCAATTATAATTTCATTTTCAGGATTAAATTTTAAATCTCCATTTTTATTAATGTGTAACATGTTTTTGTAACTACTATAAAACTGTTTTGATTCTAAATATATATTATTGTTTACCAATAGTTTAATTTTATTCAGATTTGTTTTGGATTCATCTTTGTATGATTCTAATTCATATGTTTCGTCTAATTTATAGATTCTTAAAATTTCTTTTAATTCAATTATATCATTATGAATTTTTAAATATTTAACAATATGTTTATATTTATCTAACTTTTTTTTAATAGTCAATATATCTTCTAAATTGTAAATATGGATTATAAATTTATCAGTTAGTTTGTAAATATCAAAATTGTCTGTGAGGTAGTTAAATACAAACTTATCAAAATCTATTGAAATTTTATAAAAAGTAAACGGACTTTCTAGAGTATCTTCATATTCTATAAAGTTTTCAAGTTCTAATATATTCTCATTAAAAACATAATTTTTTTTTAATAAATTAATATCTTCTTTAAACTCAGGATTTTTTTCAGTTAATTCTGTAATATTTTTATAGTCGGATAGGTTTGTAAGTAAGTTATAAAAATCATTACTGAAAAATTCTATGTTACCTTTTGTTGTATCAACTAATAAACTTCGAGAATAACCTTTAGTTATTTTAATATCTTTAAATAAATCCATATTATAAACTTTTATAAGTAAATACTCTTAATTTAAACTTTTTAGTTTGATGTAATTCTGACTTTAGGTTTTTTAAATTTGATAAATTTCTTTTTGAATTATCTTTACTTTCTATTTTTGTAACATAAAAAGTAATCATAGGTGCTATTTTTTCATTTTTCATAATATTTCTGAAATTATTCTAAAAAGATTGTACGAACATGGTATAGCTACTTGCTCAAACTGTCCAACTGGATTAACTTCAAAAAAAATGTATTCCCCATTTGTGTTTACTGCTAAATCAATACTTCCTGATTTTAAGCCAATCATTTTCATTACGTTTGTAAGTTTATTTTCTAATTCAATTGGTATTTTGTAGGGTAATATTCGGTTAGGATTTTCTATGTTATAATTTTTCAAATCTAACATAGTTTTTTCTGATTCTTGAGACATTACTGCACTTGAATAAAAAGTTTGATTTAAATAGAATATTCTTAATTCAAATTTTTTTTGAATACACTCTTGAAATAAACTTAACGTGAAATTATTTTCTAAATCTTTTTCGTTAATTTTAGTTGTATTTGCATGAAGATTTAATTCAAGCAAAAAATTAGGATCACCAATTGGTTTCGTTATTATATTCTTGTTATTTTCAAAAAAGAATTTTTTTAATTCAGATTTGTTATTTGTAATTATGGTTTTCGGTGTTTTAATTCCACATTTACTAGCAATTTCAATGTTTGCTATTTTAGATATATTATTGTCGGTTCTTATATTTAATTTTGCCTTTCTATTGAGAGATAATTCTAATATTCTTAAGCATTCAAGATTTTCTAGATTAACATAATTAGAAATTGCATTATTAAATTTAATTTCAGAATGTTCTTTTGTGTTAGTTACTCTTTTAAAGTTTTTAAGATTAAAATATGATCTTCTATACCAATAAGATGTTATTTCTTTAGTAGAAATCTTTCTATTTTTAACTTTAAAATCTACTTCTAAATTATTATTCTCAAAATAAATATTTAAAATATCAATTGAATCTTCAGATGAAATTCGTAAAAATTTTTTATCTTTTTTTAAAAGCCAATTTATTACTAAATCTGTAGTTGGTTCGTCTACATCAGATAGTATTAATATCATAACTTATTTTTTTTACAAAAATAAAAATATAATATTCAACAAACAATAATATTATTTTAGTATTTTATTTAAAAAAACTTTTCAAAACAGATTATCCCAAAAAACAGTTACTTTCAATAATGTACTTTGTGTTTTTCAAAATCAAAATACATTAAAGCATTATATATCAATTAAATTAATCTTTTTATAGTATTGTAGCACACCAGTGATTTTTAAACAAATATAAAAAAGTAGTATTGTCAATAAACAGAATTCTGAAAATTACTAAAAGAAATTTGACACATTATTATATTTGATTAATAATTTTTTTTGTTTCTGCCAATTTTAAATCTTTGGGTGTAATAGAAGTTTGAATTCTTGATTTCAAATTTCAAATTACTCACTTTCAGTTAGATGATTCTTTGTGTAAAAGTGCTTTTTGTTATGTTAATAAAAGAAGAATCAACTTAGTATTACAAGATATTTACTATTCTTTGCTCAAAGATGTTCATATAATTATCACTGGCTGCCAACAATCATATCCAAGGGAGAATCGATTTGAAATAATTTATTCAATTACAATATCTTTAAATAGTTTATGGATTTTTTAAGTTGTATTATTAGAAAGCCTATTACGGTTATAAGAAAAGGCGGTATTAAAGTTCATACACAAAATACTCTTCAAGAAAAAGTTCCAAAGTTCATTTGGTTTTCACCTGCAAAAACTCCCGAAAAAGTTTTTAAAGCATTTACAATTAGAAAAAGGGAAAATAGCATTGTTTGATTAGGAATATAATGATTAAAAACCTTAGATGGCTTAATCAAAAAGATGTTTATTTCGTCACTCTTTTAAAATCCTTTTCATCATACATAACTGTAAAAGAGTATGATATTACATTTTGTATGGATGAAGAGGGCATCAAAGATTAAATTTTAGTTTAGAAATTAAAGATAATGTAATGTATCTCAAATCAATTAAAATGAGGAAAAAAGAACATTGGGACAACGATAATAATCGTTGTTTTAAGACTATTGCCAACTTAAACGGAATGAATGCTAGTCATATTTTTCTGATTTAAATGAAATGATGGTATATTGAGTTAATATTTGTGCAATTGAAACAAAATTTTCTACTGAATTTTTTTCTTAGGAAATTACAAAAATACTATTGAAATACAGATTTGTTTTGCACTAATATTTAATCTACTTTTGACAGAGAAAAATAAAGTAAAAAAAGGGTATTTTCAAATTTTGCGAGCTTGTACAGACTGTATTTATTTAACTATATACATTTATTGAAAATTATTGAAAATCAAGAAAAAGACTGAATCAAAGAGTATTACTCGCAATTCCAAATAGAGTTCAGTTCTGCTAATTAATGAGACTTACTTTTTAAAATGAGGAATAAACTTCATCAAAATCAATATTTTTGGAATGTAAATAGATTAATTTTTTTTATCGTTCACAATTGAAAAAAATATTTTCTAGAGATTTTTTTAGTAATTTATATGTCTTAAATAATATATATTAAAATTCTTATTTAAAAAATTTAATTAGTTTCATTGAATCTGTTCTTGATACCACAACAAATTCCGTAACAACCCTTTCATTCTCTCATTTTGAGAAATAATTTCATTAACTGTTTGTTTAAATTCGGTGTAAGAAAGCGCTTTTTTACGTTTGAAAAGAGGAGTTAAATTGTCTAAATTGATTTCTTTACTTTCAATTGATTGTGCAAAATACACCAAACTTCCGTCTTCAGTAGCTAAACCGAGAATAGCGCCAGGCAAACCCGAAATGCCATCAGGTCCACAAGTTGGGTAGATAGCCTCTGTGTACCATGCATAAATGCGTGTTGAATCGTTTTTTTGCCAAATAGCTTTACGACAATTATATCCTGCTATTTTTCGTTTGTTTTCTGTGTATTTCCATGGGATATTCTTAATAGAATCTTCAACATATAGAAAGTTTCCAAGAAAATCTAACTTCATCAAACGTTGTTGTGTTTTTAAATTTTCTTGATAAGAGTTAGAAGTTGTAAACCAACCCATTCCTCGTTCTTGTGGCACATCTAAAGCAGGAACAAAAAAGGTAGAACTATCCGTGAAATACAACGAAAACAAATCTGTTTTGATTGTTGAACCACCTCTTCTTTCGATCATCATTTTCATTTCAGGGTAGCGCTTCAACAAATTGATTCTACGTTCATATTGAATCACTCCCGAACGAATTTGACTATCTACTTGTATAATATTAAGTAATAGTAAAATTGTAATTATTATTTTTTTAATATCTCTCATTTCTTGATTGTCTTGGCATTCCTTGTCCAAAAGGATGCATTTTAGGCATTTTAGGTTCTTGCTCTTTCGTTGGTGGGTCGAAACGGTAACTCAAACGAAGTAAAAAGTATTGAGTTATGATTGTATTTCGAATATCTGATATTTGATTTGAAGTAATCGTTCGTTGAATTTGAAGGTTTTGATTAAGTATGTCATATGCTTCAATTCCAATATTTAATTTTTGACTTTTAAGCACATATTTTGATATGGTAGCATTCCAAATAGTTCTATTTATATTGAAGCCACTAGTTCGACCAGTAGTTATTTGTTGGTTAATACTTGTTGTTATTAAGAAATTAAATTTTGGCACATTCCAAGAAATATCCATTGTATTATCATAACTGAAGTAGGGTGTTTGTGTTAATCCTAAAGATGAACCAGTTGGTTTATTGTATGTCATTGAGCCATCTAATGAAATCGTTAATGTATCTGTAGCGTAGGAAACATTTAAAGTAGGAGTCAATGCCATTTGATTTGTGTTATACTGAACACTATTGATAATGTTTTTCCCCAAGGAGTATGTGTAATCTAATCTTCCAGATAATGTCAAATAATGTTTAGGAAAACCCTGACTGAATGAACCATTAACAGAATAACTTTGGTTTCCATTTACATTGACTGTTTGAGAAATAGTTCTACCGGATTTATCAAAGGTTAATGAATTTGCAAAATCATTATCAATAAAATCGGCATTTGCACGGATGAAATAATACCTACTATCCAAATTGTTAAAACGAGATAAAGACAAATTACCTGATTGTTTAAAAGAGGGTTTTAAATTCGGATTACCAATGGTTTGATAGTTTAAATTAGTATTGTTAAGAACAGGTTGTAGTTGGTTTATTGATGGAATAGGAGAACTAGTATTGTAACCTATATTGATACGAATCGCATTCTTTTGGTTATAATTATAACTGGCGTACGGTAAATAGTGATTATCATGGAGGTTGAGAGTCGAACCTGTGGTGTTATTTATATTACTTAAGGCTAAATTTCGTAGAGCACTTCCTATAATAACTGTATGTGCACCAGATTTTCGGGTAAAACTTAATTTGCCTCGATGAATAATCGATTGTTTGGTGAAATTAGAACTGAAATTGGAATCAAAAGAATTATTGATTGCATCAAAAATTGAACGAACTTGTTTGTCATTGGAAGTTGAGTTCATATACTCAAGATTTAAATTGATTCGTTTTGTAATTGGTTCAGTATGAAATAATGTAAGAGTTTGATTAAACGTTTTTTGGTTGATATCGTTTAATTGATTGGTTTGTTTTAAAATAGTTGAAATTTGGTTATAGAAATTAATTGTTCCATTGTCTTGATTGTCTTTGTAGGTTAATTCACTAGAAATAGAACTTTCGCGTTTTGGTTTCATGTATTTACGTTCTAATTTAAGTGTGTTCGTTAAATTCACTTCTATTGTTGTATCAGTTATGTTGTTGGTGGTATTTCTGAACGGGTTTAGTTTGTTATTTATAAATGAGGAAGAACTTTTTTTATCTGAATTTTGTATAGAATATTTTATTTCCGGTATTAGTTCCAAGGTTGTTAATGAATCCAGTTTCCATTTGTTTTCAATAGTTAACGTGTGATTTTGTTGACGAGTAAAGTTGTTTTGCTCGCTGTTATTATAATAACTTGTATCAGCAACCAAAAACTGAGTGTTATTAGTCGAAATATTACGAGATTTTAGATCACGGAATTGGTAATTTATTTCAAAAAAATGTTTTTTGTTTTTCCCGTATGAATTCTTGTAACGTGCTCCAGTTGTAAAGTTTTCAGGAAATCCATTACTGGTACTATTGAGATCATTATTTAGACCATATTTATTTTGATCTTGCCAATTAAATCCCAATCGAGGTGTGTTATTTTTTAAGAGGTAAAAGGAATAATTTTTCTTATTTTGGTATCGATTGTACAATACTTCTCCTTCGTAAAATTTATTTCCATCAGATGCTAACGCAATTTTCCCAAAAAAACCTTTTTTAGCATTCTCTTTCAATGTCAAATTCATGATTTGTTTAGACTCTTCACCGTTCTCAGTAGTGTTCTTTTTTTCGTAAATCTGAACATTTTGTATTGCTTTTGCTCCTAGATTCTTGGTGGCTACTGTAGGATCATTCCCGAAAAATTCATCGCCATCCACGTATATTTGGTCAATGTCTCTTCCTTGAAATGTAACTTTTCCACGAGCATCTACTGAAACACCAGGTAATTTTCGAAGTAAATCTTCTGCAACTGCATTTTCTCTGACTTTAAATGAATCGGCAACAAAAACTAAGGTATCTCCAGTGTAATAAATAGGGCTCTTGTTTGCGTATATGATGATTTCTTTTAACTCTTTAGCAATGTGATCTAATTTTATAGTAGGAAGTGAGATTTTATTTTCTTCTTTATTTCCAAAAATAAAAAGTTGTTGATCTTCAAATTTTGGATGACCAACCGTGATTTTAAATGTATCGATTGGTAGATTAGTCAATTGGAATTCACCATTGAGATTGGTACGTGTAAATTGAATAATTAGAGAATCTTTCATTTTTGATGCAATTATAATTGCTCCTGAAATTGGTTTTACAGCAGCAGAATCAAGAATTTTACCTTGAACGTTTATCTGTGACCAAATATTGGATATTAAAACGAAAGAAAATAGAGTTAAAAGGTATCTCATTAAATTTGATTTCTTTTCAAAAAGATGAAAATAATTAAATCTTTCGTGCAAAGTTAAAAATTGACATTTTTTATCATATTCATTACAGTAAAATCTCCTCTAAAAAAAGGATAACTTGCTTAAATTTTTTAAGTTTGCATATTAACATCATTTTAAAGGATTATATGATTAAATTGTCCGATCGTTTGTTAGCAATGGAAGAATCTGCTACCATAGCTATGTCTAGAATTTCCAGAGAGTTAAAAGCAGCAGGTAAAGATATTATTTCATTGAGTTTGGGGGAGCCTGATTTCTTTACTCCCGAATTTATAAAAGATGCAGCGAAAGAAGCATTAGATCAAAACTATACAATGTATACGCCTGTAGCAGGGTATGATGATTTGCGAGAAAGTATTTCCCTGAAATTCAGAAGAGATAATGGATTGAATTATTCTAAAGATCAAATAGTAGTTTCAACAGGAGCGAAGCAATCAATTGCTAATGCAGTATTAAGTTGTATCAATCCAGGTGATGAAGTAATTATACCTGCACCTTATTGGGTTTCATATATTGAAATCGTGAAAGTTGCTGAAGGAATTCCTGTAATTGTTCATGCCGGTATTGAGAATGATTTTAAAATTACAGCAGAACAATTTGAAAAGGCAATAACACCAAAAACTAAAATGTTGATTTTTTCATCTCCGTGTAATCCAACAGGTTCTTTATATAATTATGAAGAATTAAAGGGATTGGCAGAGGTATTAAAGAAAAATCCATCTATAGTTGTAATCGCGGATGAAATCTATGAGCATATCAATTTTGTAGGTAAGCATCAAAGTTTAGCGCAATTCCCTGAAATTTTTGATCAAGTTATTACTGTGAATGGTGTATCTAAAGCTTGGGCGATGACTGGATGGCGATTAGGTTACATTGGTGCTTCAAAAATGATTGCAGATGCTTGTAATAAAGTACAAGGACAATTTACCTCTGCCACTTGTTCTATTGCGCAAAGAGCAACTATTGCTGCAATGAACGCTGATCCAGCGGTTTTATCCGATATGATTGTTGCTTTCAAAAAAAGACGCGATTTAGTTTTAGGTATGTTAAAAGAAATGCCTGGTGTGAAAGCAAATACCCCAGAAGGTGCTTTTTACATCTTTCCTGATATTTCTTCCTTCTTCGGAAAAAAATATAAAGATTACACGATAACAAATGCTCAAGATCTTTGTTTGTATTTATTAGCAGAGGCATTAGTTGCGTTGGTAAGTGGAGATGCTTTTGGTGCACCTGAGTGTATTCGAATTTCATACGCTGCATCTGAAGAAACGTTAACAAAAGCGATGGAAAGAGTAAAAGTAGCATTAGCAAAATTGCAATAAATGGAAACAAATTTCTTGTTTGAACAATTTAAAAATAAACGAATTGCGATTATTGGTGATGTAATGCTAGATGCTTATTTGATAGGAGGGGTAACTCGTATTAGTCCTGAAGCGCCTGTTCCTATAGTTGGATTATCAAAAAAAGAAAATCGTTTAGGTGGTGCAGCGAACGTAGCCTTGAATATTGTTTCCTTGGGAGCACAAGCAGTTATCTGCTCCGTTGTTGGAAATGATATTGAGGGTAAGGAGTTAATTGATTTATTCGAAAAAGAAGGTGTTTCAGCAGATGGGATAATTCAAAGTCAGGATAGAAAAACAACGGTAAAAACAAGAGTTATAGGAAATAATCAACAGTTATTACGTATTGATTCTGAACAAACAAATAATATATCCTCTGTAGAGGAACAAGCATTGGTATCTAAAATTGAAGCTTTAATTGAATCAGGTGTAGATGCTATCATTTTTGAAGATTATAATAAAGGAGTATTAACTCCAACCTTGATTTCATCTATTTTGAAGAAATGTCAAGAGAAAAATATTCCAACTACGGTTGACCCTAAAAAAGACAATTTCTTTGAATACAAAGGAGTTACTTTATTTAAACCAAATTTAAAAGAGTTAAAAGAGGGGTTAAACCTATCTTTTTCCATACAAGATAAGGATGCTTTTGAAGATGCTGTTGCTCAATTGGAAGCAAAATTAGAAAATAAGAATACATTTATTACCTTGTCTGAACATGGTGTTTTTATTAAATCTAATTCAGAAAAACATTACATTCCAGCTCACATACGAAATATTGCCGATGTCAGTGGAGCAGGTGATACCGTAATCAGTGTTGCAACTCTTTGTTTGACAGCAGGTTTACCTTTATATCAAGTTGCTGCTTTTGCAAATCTAGCAGGAGGTTTAGTGTGTGAAAAAAGTGGGGTTGTTAGTATTGAAAAAGAACAACTTGCCCACGAAATAAGATTATTAGAAACAGAAAATATCGGAGAATAAGACGATGAGCGCAGAAAACGTAAAACCGTATGGTGATTCAGCAAAATCTAAAAAAGAAGAAGTTGCTGAAATGTTCAACAATATTTCAGCAAAATATGATTTTTTAAATCATTTTTTATCTTTAGGTATCGATAAATTGTGGCGTAAAAAAGCAGTTAAATTGATGAAGCAGGTTAATCCAACACGTGTTTTAGATATGGCTACAGGTACAGGTGATTTTGCATTAGAAAGTCTTGTTTTAAAACCAACTGAAATTGTTGGTTTAGATATATCTGAAGGAATGTTGGATATGGGTCGCCAAAAAATGAAAAAAAAGGGGGTAGATCACATTATCTCAATGCGTTTAGGTGATTCTGAAGCTATTCCTTATGATGATAATTATTTTGATGCGCTGACAGTTGGTTTTGGTGTACGTAATTTTCAAAATCTAGAAAAGGGACTTTCAGATATGTTACGTGTCATCAAACCAGGGGGAATGGCAGTTATTCTTGAGTTTTCGAAACCTAAAAAATTTCCAATTAAGCAGTTATTTGGCTTATATTCAAATCATATTTTGCCTTTTATTGGTAAAACAGTTTCTAAAGATGCAAGAGCATATACCTATTTGCCAGAATCAGTTGCGGCATTTCCAGAAGGAAAAGATTTTGAAAATATCCTATTAAAATTAGGATATAAAGATGTTAAACTTACTCCTGTATCAGGCGGTATTGCTACAATTTATACAGGTAGAAAATAAATAATAATTTTCTACGTTAATTTAGGTATGCGGTTTTTACCTCTGTTTTTATTCTTTATTTTTTTACCATTAACTAATTGGTCACAACATCAGCGTCTCGAAAATTACAAGAATTTTGATAAACCATTGATGCAGTTTGGTGTACAACTTGGTATGAATAATGCTGGGTTTAATTTGATTCCGACGAAAGACGCATTCTTAGCCTACGGTTATCGATCTATACAATCAAAATCATTGCCAGGAATGACCATTGGGATGTTGACTTCCATAAAATTGGGTTCTCCGGTTTTGCGTTTTAGAATAATACCAACATTTTCATTTCAGGAGCGCTTAATTATTTACTATAGTTCACCTAATACTGAAAATGGTAAAGAAATATCTAATGAAGAAAGAGTAAATTCCTCCAATGTTGATTTGCCAATGTTGTTGCAATTTAGGACATTGAGATATGGAAATTTCACCTCTTATTTTATAGGTGGAGGACAATATTCTATTGATTTACAATCAACTGCTGATAAAACTCAAAATACAGTCGACCCATTCATTAAATTACAAAAAAAATACTGGATGGGACAAGCTGGAATTGGCGTGGAGTTTTTTGCAGAATATTTTAAATTTGGTATGGAAATTAAATATTCTCAAGGATTTCAAAATGTATTAATACAAGATAATTCTGCAGTTTCGAATCCATTACAGAGTTTACGAAATAATGCTTGGATATTTACCATTACTTTTGAGGGAGGATTATGAGCCAATTGATTCAAATACAAATTACACCTGAACAAGTTCAAGATGAACTTGAATTAAAAAAAGAAATAGCTTCATTTTTAAATTTAAAAGAGATTAATTCATTTCATTTTAAATGGAAGAAAAGATCTTTAGATGCACGTAAAAAACAATTGAAAATTAATGGAACTTTTGAAGTTTTTTTAGATAACGAACCCGTTTCCGAATCGATTTTTTTATACGAAAAACAGGATGTAAACGATAAAGAAGTTGTTCATATAATTGGAGCAGGTCCAGCAGGGCTTTATGCTGCACTTCAAGCAATACAACAAGGAATTAAACCTGTAATTTTTGAAAGAGGTAAAGAAGTGAGGGCTAGAAGACGCGATTTAGCGGCTTTAAATAAAGATCAGATAGTAAATCCAGAGTCAAATTATTGTTTTGGTGAGGGTGGAGCAGGGACTTATTCGGATGGTAAATTATATACACGATCCAAAAAACGTGGAGATGTAGAAAAAGCAATGCAATGGTTGGTTGCTTTTGGTGCTGATGAAGATATTCTAATTGACGCACACCCACATATTGGCACGAATAAATTACCCAAACTAATTGAAAATATTCGAAATACGATCATAGAATGTGGAGGTGAAGTTCATTTTGAATCTAAAATGACAGATATCCATGTTTCGAATGGAAAATTAGAAGGAATTACGATTAACGACTCGCAAAAAATCAACGTTCAGAGTTTAGTACTTGCTACAGGACATTCAGCAAGAGATATTTTTTATTTATTACACAAAAGAGGAATAAAGGTTGAAGCAAAACCATTTGCACTAGGCGTACGAATAGAACATACCCAGGATTTGATTGACAAAATTCAATATCACGGTCGTGTGAACGATGATTTTGTCCCTCCGTCATCTTATGCTCTTGTTGCTCAAGTTGATGGTAGGGGAGTCTATTCCTTTTGTATGTGTCCTGGTGGAATTATAGCTCCTTGTGCAACTGAACAAGAAGAAGTAGTAACAAATGGATGGTCACCTTCAAAGCGAAATAATCCATATTCAAATTCTGGAATAGTTGTAAGTATTTCCCCAGACGATTTTAAAGAGAAAAACAATCCATTTGTCTGTTTAGATTTTCAAAAATCGATTGAAAAGGCATGTTGGAAAGCAGCTGGTAAAACACAACGAGTTCCGGCTCAATGTATGAAAGATTTTGTTGAAGGAAAGCAATCGATATCATTTCCTAGATCTTCGTATCAGCCAGGAATAGTTAGTGTTAAGTTAGATTCTGTTTTACCATCACTAGTTTCAGAAAGATTACGCAAAGCATTTATAGAATTTGGTAGAAAAATGCCAGGATATTTGACAAATGATGCTGTGTTACATGCGCCAGAATCTAGGACAAGTTCGCCTGTTCAAATCCCAAGAAATAGAGAGAATCTAATGCATCCAAACGTAAAAGGGTTATTTCCTTGTGCTGAAGGTGCTGGATATGCAGGTGGTATTATTTCAGCAGCAATAGATGGAATGAAGTGTATGGATGAAGCAATTAAATACCTCGGAATAGAGACCCAAGAATAATTGCTCCAGCCGTTGCAACATTTAACGATTCAGCCTCACCAAATTTTGGAATTGTAATAGGATAAGTGATGTTTTTTTTGTTTGATTCTCTTATTCCATTTCCTTCATTGCCAAGAAATATAATTCCTTCATTTTCAAATTGTGTATTAAAAAGGTTTTCACCTTCTAATAAAGCGCCGTAAATTGGTTTTGTATTTGTACTGAAAAAATCATGCAGATCAATATATGAAACTGACACTCTGAAAATAGCTCCCATGGTAGCTTGTAATACTTTTGAGTTATAACAATCTACAGTATCATTTGAGCAATAAACATGAGAGATACCAAACCAATCCGCCATTCGTAAAATCGTTCCAAGATTTCCAGGGTCTTGAATACCATCTAGTGCAATAGAAAAAGTAGAAATAGATGGGTTAAGCGGAAGAAATTTACAAATAGCAAGTGTTTTGTTTGGCGTTTTTAGTGAAGATATCATTTTTAGTTCTTGTTCACTAATTTGCTCAATTTCAAATGATAAGTCATTATTATTAAATTCAAAATCAGAAGTGTAATACATGGAAACGATTTGTTTTGGAATCCATTGTATAGCCTCAAGGACCATTTTTTCACCCTCTATAATAAATAATTGCTCTTTTTGTCTGATTTTTTTTTGTTCAAGTGATTTAATAAAGCGAATTCGATTCTTTGAAATCATTGGATTTTGCTATTTTTGTTTACTAATCAAATACCATTGTTAAAGGTCAAACTTACATATTATTTTTCGCTTTTATTAATTTTGATTTTTACTTCTTGTGGTCAATATAAATCTCTTAAACAAAATCAAGTTTTATTACGTAAAAATAAATTTGAAATTAAAGGAGATAAATTCTTAGGTCCTGAATTAAAAACTTATATTCGACAAAAGCCAAACAAGCGAATCTTAGGAATCGCCTTTGGTCTTTCATTATATAATGCCATAGATTCCAATAAGATAATTAAAACTAGACAAATACAAATATCAAAATTACGTCTTAAAAACATTCAGCTTTACGAGAAACAATCTAGAATTAATAAAAAGCGAAACGAAAAAGCCATTAAAAATGGAAAATCAGATTACAAATTCAAAAAAGTAATTCCTTATGATACAATCAACATAAGATTATCATTGAGAGAATGGTTAAAATTTCGTTTTGGTGAAGAGCCAATTATTTTTGATTCTTTAGATTATAATAAAACGATTGAACAATTTTCACTTTATCTTAGAAAAAAAGGCTATTACGATGCTCAAATTGGTAGTGAGGTAATTTATCACAAACGTAAACCGAAAGCAATAGTAAAATATGCTATTAGTACAGGTAAAGTTTATTTGATTGATTCGTTATACCTAAACTCTGAAAATCCTGTATTAATTAAATTATATAATGAATTTAAAGATGAAGAAAAAGAAAAAATAAATAAAGGGACGGTTTTTGATACAGATAAATTAAACGCTTTTAGAGATAAATTAAGTAAATACATGCGTAATCATGGTATCTACGGTTTTAATTCTTCGAATGTTCAATTTATTGCTGATTCTAATAAACGAAATAAAACAGTAAAACTTAGATTAGAATTTTCTCCAAGGGTATTTAAGAATAGAGCAACCGAGAAATTAGAATCTGTAAATCATACACTTACGAAAGTTAACAATGTTTATTTTCACATTATTGATACATCGAGTGTACCTTATAATTTCAAAAGAAAAGTAGAAAATTTAGAACGAACTTTAATTAATAATGGATATGTTACTACGATAGATACGGTAATATTTACAAACAATGTAGGTCTAAAAGCTGAGAAATACAGGAAAAATCTCAGTGAAATATCCGATTCACTAAGAAAAACGAGAACGATTTTTCTAACATTCAACTATTCTTATTGGTTGAGACCTTATGTGTTAGAAGATGCTAATTTATTGCAACCGAACACTTATTTTAGTGAGGATGATTTTGATAAAACAATCTTAAACTTAAGTGATTTGAATGTTTTTCAGTCCATTAAACCAGAAGTAATTGATTTGGGCAATGAACTAGAAATACACTATTATTTAATCCCTAAAAAAAAATTAATCTATAACTTAAAACCGATCATAAAAACCTCTGGAGTTTTTGTTGGTGTTTCGGGACTTGCAAACTTTACAAATCTAAATTTGTTTAAAGGATCTGAAAAAATGGTTTTAGGTTTTACGGGTGGATTTCAATCTATGCCCAATCCGAAGTATACAAATACAAATTCGTCTGTCAATGACAATGTTTCTCAAGTCTTTAACACTTTTGAAATAGGTCCGTCGATAAAGTTTGAGTTACCAGGTTTATTTCCAATTTCAAGAAGTATTTTACAAAAATCACAAAAATCTAAGACATTATTACAAACATCCTATGGTTTCCAACGTAGAAATGTATTTACATTACAAACCTTTAGATTGAATTACATTTATAATTTCTCTATTGGTGATAAAAAGGAAATTCAGTTTGGATTTCCAGGATTTTCATCTATTAACTTTGTGAATTATCTAGAATTTGATGAAGATTTCAGGGCTAGTATATATTCAAAAAACGACCCTTTTACACAAAATTATTATATGAGTCAGCTAAACTGGCAAGATTTTAAATTTATTTATCAATACCAAACACTTCAACAAAAAACGGCAATTAATTATTCATTTTTTAAATCTTCATTTGATCTTGTGGGGAATTTTATTTCTTTATTTGGTTCTCCAGGTAAAGAAATTTATAGCAATCAAAGAACATTGCTTGGAATACCTTATTCACAATTTTTTAGATTAGATAATGAATATGTTACTGCTCATAAAATTAACAAGGAAACTTCCTTACATGCAAGAGTTTTGGTAGGAATGGGCATTCCCTATAAAAACTCTCAGTTTTCTGTACCTTTTGATTATTCCTTTTTTGGAGGCGGTCCGAATGATATGCGTGCTTGGAGAGCGGGAACACTTGGTCCGGGTTCATACAACTATTACAAAGACACAAATTTCAGTACAATGCAATTGGGAGATATACGTTTGGGTTTTTCTTCGGAATTTAGGTTTAAAATAACGAAAACACTAAAAGGTGCATTGTTTGTTGATGCTGGAAATATATGGACAGTAAACTCAGATGTCAAAAGACCTGGGGCTAAATTCTCAAGTGATTGGTATAGAGAAATTGCGATTGGATCAGGATTTGGTTTTAGAGCAGATTTTGATTTTTTAGTAGTTAGAGTAGATTGTGGATTTAAACTTCGAAATCCTGCTATGAGTGATGGTTATAGATGGTTTTTTAACAAAAAAGACGAAGAAGTTTATAAAATAATTAATGCTAACGAAAACACATATGTAAGTCCTTTTTTACCACGAAACTTAAATGATTTATTTAATTCTTTAAGATTAGGAATTGGATATCCATTTTAATCTTTAATAAACTTCATTGATTTTTCCATTAAGTTTTAAGCAACTAATAAAATGAAAACAAAATCTAATTTAGTATTTGATTCTATACCTCAGAATGCTGTTAAAATTCAGTTGTCAGAGAACTTTTCAATCTTTCCTGATGAATTATTTGCTTTTAAAGATACATTGGAAATACTTGATTTATCAAAAAATAAACTCAGTGAGTTACCAAATAATTTTAATGAATTTAAAAAATTAAAAATTGCCTTTTTTTCTGAGAATGAATTTGAAGTCTTCCCTGAAGTTTTAGGGAGTTGTCCTTCTTTAACAATGGTTGGATTTAAATCAAATAGAATCAAAAATATACCAGAAAATGCTTTCCCAAAAAAATTACAATGGTTAATCCTAACAGATAATAAGATTGAAAGTTTACCAAACTCTATAGGGGCTTGTTCATTTTTACAAAAATGTGCTTTAGCAGGAAATAATCTAAATAAACTACCTGATTCTTTAAGCAACTGTCAAAACCTTGAATTATTACGAATTTCAGCCAATCAATTAGAAGACATACCAAATTCTCTATTTCAATTACCACGATTATCATGGTTAGCAATAGATGGAAACCCTTTTTTATTAAAAGATACTTTAGAAGAATTAAGATTTGATCATATTGATTATAATGAATTGATAATAAAAAGCAAGATAGGCGAGGGAGCATCAGGTTTTATCTATGAAGCTAGTATTTATAAATCAAATAAATCAGTCGCTGTCAAAACATTTAAAGGAAATGTGACAAGTGACGGTTACCCAAAAGACGAGCTTGAAAATTGTTTATTAGTTGGTAGACATGAAAATATTGTTCCTTTAATTGGACCTTTTAAAAACCACCCAGAAAGTAAAACAGGAATAGTAATGGATTTAATTCCAAATTCTTATACTACATTGGGTTTACCACCAAATTTTGAAACGTGTACTCGAGATGTTTTCTCACGTGATTTAAATTTATCAAATCATCAAATATTTGAAATAGCAAAATCTATTGCAAGTGGTGCCTATCATTTACATAGTAAAGGAGTCATGCATGGTGATTTATACGCTCACAACACACTTTATAATGTCATTTCAGGACATGCTTATCTAGGTGATTTTGGTGCTTCAACATACTACAAATCTAATAGCGAATTTGCCCCATATTATGAGCGAATAGATGTAAGGGCATTTGGTTGTTTACTAGATGATTTGATAAATATATCGAATGAAAAAACTACTGAAATTTCATTGTTAGAATCAATTAGAGATCAATGTTGGGATGAAACTATTCTTAATAGACCTGATTTTGAAGAAATAATTAAAGAAATAACAAGAGATTAGTTACCTTTTTTTTAAATATTCTTCTATTTTTTTGGTTATTAATTTAAACAATAGGTTAGCATCCTTTTCATTTAGTTTTCTTGCAAACCGAATATTTTTACTGATATATTGAAATTGAATTCGTTCAGCATTTTGAATCCAAGGTGAGTTTTCCCAGACAGCTTGAATAGAATTTTCTTTTGGAAAAAGAACTTCCACTCTTTCAATGTTTTCTAAAAAATAAGTTGAAGATTTCCCAAAGCCTTTTATAGATTTTTTATATATAAATCCATCAGGTTCTATTTTAATTAATTCTTTACCCCATATTAACCAAAATAAAGCTTTGCCAACTTTAAAAGCATAATAAGCCCAAAAACATAAAAAAACAACAACAATTAATTTTTCTTGCTGATTGAGTCCAAAAGTATTTAGTGACCAAATCATTACTCCACCAATCGTTAACCACATCGCAAACCAAGCACCCATTAATCCTTTTTGAAAAAACTTATCTTCTGGGTTTATAACAACGGTTAATTTCTTAGGTTGTTCTATAAAACTTATTCTTTCACCAATCCACTTCATTAATCGTTTTTTTTTTACAAAAATAACAAAACCCTAAACTTTTACTTTAAAAGTGTAATGTTTCCTTGTATCTGTTTTTTAACATCATCAATACAATAAACGATTAAATAATAATCGTATACATCTGGAGGTAATTTTTCACCTTTATAGGTTCCGTCCCATCCCTTTTTTAAATCATTGGAATAAAATACATTTTCCCCCCAACGGTTATAAATCCTAAACTCTATTTGATAAGCAGGACGTCCTCTTACATATAACGTATCATTCTCTCCATCGTTATTTGGGGAGAATGCGTTTGGTACAAAAATATAGGGGAAGTCACAAATCCAATCTTCAATGACATTTACATGTATTGTATCAGAGATTGAGCATTTATCTTGATTTACTTTTAAAGTGTAAAATACTGATTTTTCTGGTTTAACAATTATGGAGTTTTCATTTCCTAAAATTGAATCATTTTTATAAAACCAAGTGTAGCTGTAATTATTCGATTTTTCTTCAAGCGTTGTACTCTCACCTTTTAAAATAGTTTTGGGTGTTGCAGTAAGGTTAATTTGATTGAATGATGTCGAAAATAAATTAATTTGTATAGTATCAGTTAATTTGCAGCCCTTATCGCTAATGGCAGAAAAAATAATTTTATCTGACTTATCTGCTAAAAAGAAAATAGTATCATTATTTTTTGAACCAGTAAAACTATAGGGTGACTCCCAATTAAAAGTATAATGATCAGATGAATTTGAAACATTTACTGAAATTGTATCCAAGGTGTGTTGACAATAAAAAGACTTGTTGTTTAATTTTAAATCTGAATTGTTGACATGTACCTCTAAACTATCAATTTTATAACAATACTTATTTTCAACTTTATAAAATAATTCGGTAGATTTATTAAATTGATAAACCAATATTGAATCTTTTGAATTAGTATTTATTACTGATGAGAAATCTCTAGAAAAAGACCAGGTAAATTTATCTGCTTTATTATTGGTTTTGAGAATTAATGTATCAAGTTTTGGTTCACAATGCTCAACCAATGGAATTTGATTTATTGTAATGTTATTAGGTAATATTTTCAATTTTGCTACAGATATTTCATTTTGACCACACACATCATTTTTAACTATAAGATTTATTTGATAATCACCTGGTTCCTTGTAAGATTTAATGATGGTGTCATTTATACTATCAATTTCTTTAGTGTAATTATCCTCCCAATAAAAAGAATTATATCCTGTGCTTGAGTTTATTAATTTAATTTGATTTTCAACACAAGAGGTATCGTTTGAAAAGGTGATTTTTGGTACTACAAGGATTTCGAAGTCAAATTTTAAAACAATATTATTGCAGTTTCTACTCAAGTTAGTTGTAGACCAAACGTTGGAAGTAGTTGGAAAATCACTATGACCACCACATCCACCACAAATAGATTGATAAATAACTCCATTTTTATCAAATCGCGATGTACCTCCATCTACATGTTCATCAGCTTTATTTCCTCCTAAATAACTTCCATAAATCATTTTTTCAAAACTTCTATCTAAAGCAAACAAATGAAAATCAAAGCCATTAGGAGGAGTAGAAATAATTGCATTCGAAGTAATTGGCATGTTAATTAATTTTTCATTTGTTTGAATTATGTTTGCTCCCCAACCAGAAACATAAATATTTTTACACACATCGACCAAAAATGCAGAAGGAGATATATCTTTTTTATTAGGATCACCGCTCCCGTATATTGTAGATTGTTTTATCATTGACAGCGAAGAGTCCATTTTGACAATTATTTGAGTACTATTAGGAATTTTATAACTTGAATTAATAACAGGCCACTTTCCACCTACGGAATGTCCTATAAAGTAAATGTCATTATTATCATCTATTTCAACAAAATAACATTGATCGAAATCATTTAAACCGATAAATGTAGACGCTTCTAGCTGTAACTTATTTTGATTTATTTTACCGATAATTCCATCGGCTTTTCCTCCTCCATAATTTTTTTGATATGCTAAATTGGTAGTTGGAAAATTGCTGGAAGATGAACCACCACAGAAAATAATATTATTTAAAGAATCTATTTTAATTGAATAAAGAGCGTCATTATTAGAACCACCAATATAAGTAGAGAAAAGTAAATTTGATAAATCGTTACTTAATTTTAAAATTATGCCATCTTGTTGCCCCTTAATAGAATTTAGTATAGGAAACTGAAGTGGAAAATTAGTAGACCTAGTCGAACTGGCAATGTATACGTTTTTTTGAGAATCTAACATAATTTCACCTCTAAACTGATCACCATAATTACCTGTTAATGAATCATAATAAATGAATTCATTGTAGCTATTGCTTACTCCAAATATATTAGAGTTTATTCCATCATTTCCATTTCCACCGAAATAGCTAGACGCATTAAGTTTAGTACCATCAGAATTAAACTGAAATGAAATAATGTCAACGCCATTATTTCCAAAATACGCACCGTTGAAGGTAGTATTGAACTCACTACCACCGTTGTGAGATGTTTGAAAAGCATTCTGAGTTGTTGGGAAATTTAAACTAGACGTTGCTCCAAAAGCATATAAATTATCTTCTTTATCACAAATTAAAGAATGTACTGTTTCTGCACCATTAAAATCATTTCCACCTCCAATAAAATTTGTCCAAATCATTTTTGTTCCATCTGGACTGTATTTAGATATGAAGATATCTGAGGCAACTGCTTGTGAATAATTACTAGAGAAAGTAAAATTAGAATTTGGATTATAAACTCCCTTATCTGGAGTAGGGTAGCTATTCCCAAATATTGTCCCTCCTGAATATGCACTACCATCATGACCATAAGTTGCAGTCATTCCGAAATTATCAGTTAGTGAACCGCTATATGTAGCAAAAACAAGGACAGGGTCTATAATTAATTCATAATTCGTATTGTATGCCCCGATTTTGTAGGTTACTAAGTTATCAACTACAACAAATTCACAAGAAACCTCTTGTTTTTTATTATTAATTTGTTGAAATACATAAGGTTTATTTTCTTGAATATTGCCTAATGGTGTATTTATAATAAGTTCACCCGAATTTCCAATGATTATTTTTTCAGCTCCTACAATTTCAAGACTAATTTGACTTGGTGAAAAATTTGGTGAAACAACATATTCGTATTTAGTTACTTCATCGTCTTGAATTAATCTTAAATCAATCCCATTATACAAATCATATAGTGTAACCTCTTTATATCCTCGAACATTTTTCGCCCATTTTGAAGGGTCATTACCTAAATAATAATTATAATATTCTTCTGTAGGTTGATTTTTAACTATACGTTTGACTTCATTACAGTTGTTAAAATTCAAATGTACTGCATGTTGTTTATTGATACAAGTATCACATTTTTTACCAGCATGATTCTCTCGTAAAGCTGCAAAATCCTTTAAATGAAAAAATAATTTAGACTTTTGAACCCATAAATTCCCTCCTTTAAAACTAGATTTAAACAGTACTTGTTCTTCCCACTGTCCTTTATTTTCTATAAAAAAGTGAGAAGTATTTGTTAGAAGTGATTGTTCATTATTTTCTTTAACAAATCTATTCACCTGTGAATATGTATGAAACGACAAGCATAGTACTAAAATCTTAAAAACTAAATTCTTCATATTTTATATTACGCTTTAAATAAATTTCAATACACAATAAAAATAATATTTTTATGCATTTCCTTAATTAATACTAGAATCTATTTTTATCATTTTTAAAATGATATCCATTCTTCTTTTAAAAGAATGATATTAGTCAGTTTTTCAACCGCTCTATATCATAAATTGTTTACGTTGAATATTAGACATTTGGAAAAAAGAATCTTGTAATGTGAAATTGATTCATGATTAAAAATAATTATCTTTAATTAAAAAAAATAGAAAAATGAAAGTAGATAAATTACAATTACAGAAAACGATGTTGAATATGTATGAAACAATTATTAATGACTTAAAAGAAGAATTAAAAGTCAAAGAAACATTAGCAAACATCGATGAAGACAATACATTAGATCCTGAAGATTATTCAAACCAAACTGTATCTAAAGAAATGAAAATGTTACTTCAAAAACAGTTAGATAAAGCACAATTTGATTTTGAAAAAGTAAAAAACATGGATTTTTCGGAGAAATCAGAAGCTGTGGTAGGAGCTTTAGTTACAACGGATATGTTCAATTTTATTTTAGGGGTAGCTACGACTCCTTTCTTATTTGGAAATATGCAAATAGTTGGTGTATCCACAGAGGCACCAATTTTCAGTAGTCTTCTTGGAAGAAAAGAAGGTGATTCATTTCAGTTTACTGGACATCAGTATAATATAAATTATGTTCAATAATTTTATAAATTTTAATATGGTGACATATTAAGCATACAGTTTTTTGATGTTTTATTGAAATTTAAAGGGAGGATGAATCATTTTCCCTTTATTAACTTTAAAAAAATAAAATCTTTAAAATAAAGATTAATTTTCAGAAGGGTTTGAGGGAAATCTAGTATAAAGTTCGAATTTCTTTCCTAATTTAGAAATGAAGTATTTCCAAGGATCATCCATTTTGGTGTTCATTATTTCTTCAATATTATCTACCTCAGAAACTATCCATATGTTATCCTCAATTTCGTATTTAAGTTGTTCAGGATCCCATCCTGAATATCCTAGAAAAAATCGAATTTGATTGTTTTCGAAATGTGAATCTTTAATCACTTTTGTAAGTTGATCAAAGTCTCCGCCAATAAAAATCCCATCTTTTAGTTCAATACTTTCATTTAGTTCATTACCAAGAGTATGAAGAAAATAAAGACTTTCAGTTTCAACAGGACCACCTAAACTTAATCGAGATTTTAATTCAGGAAAATCAGGGTTTAACTCATTGATATCAATTTCTACATATTTATTGAGAACAAATCCAAAACTTCCTTCTTTCGAATGTTCGCATAGATATACAACAGATCTTTCAAAATATTCATCACCTACAAATGGGTCAGAGATTAATACCCTACCTTTTTTTGGTTCTAAATCTGTTTCAAAAGTGATATCTAACACGTAAAATTAATTTAGCAACAAAAATAATCAAATTATAAACTGAATATTAAGAGTTAATTCATAATTTATGGATAACAAACTATTATTAAAATTTATAATTCATACCAATACTTGGTAAAAATGGAAACTGATAAATTTTTTCATTAGTAACTCTATTGATATAGAATAAGTTGTTTCTATTGTATGCGTTTGTTACACCTAAAATTATTTCTAGATTTTGTGTTTCTTTTATTTTAAAATTTTTCTTAAAAGTGATGTCTAGACGGTGATAATATGGGAGTCTTCTACTATTAAAATCACCCAAAATCAATGTGACATCGTTTGAATTACTAGTGGTGACATCGGTTGTTAATCCTCCTGATAGATTTTCATTTTGATATACTCCCACAGTTGGAGTAAAGGGTAAACCTGAACCTAAATTCCATCGAATATTACATTCAAAAGATTTTTTCTTGTCTAGCATTATACTTGTTACGAAATTTAAATTATGCCTTCTATCGAAAACTGGAAAATAATTTTTTAATCCATCCCAACGATCAGACTTACTCCAGGAATAAGCTCCCCAAAAATAAAAACGATCCAAATTATATTTTAAAAGTATATCGAATCCATACGATTTTCCTGTTTCTATTAAAAAATTCTTACTGTAAATTTCGGGTACATCTATTTTGCTTTCTTCGAATAATTTATTTTGATTGATGTTGCTTAATTGCGGAAAATATTTATAAAAACCTTCAATATTTAAATCTAAATGTTTAGCTAAATCAATTTCACTACCAAAAACAGCGTGCCATGCATATTGAATACCGTTTTTAATGGTTGTAGTTTCCCCATTTTCAAGTGTCAAGGTTGAAGGAACACTACTTGGTGCAGTAAGAATTCCATTAAATAAATTGACTAAATCTCTATCTGATGAAGCAGTAGTTAAATTTTGAGAATATCTACCTCCAGAGAATTTCAATCTGAATTTTTCAAACATATTATATTTAATTCCGAGTCTAGGTTCTGGAGATATTACACTCAAACGAGAATAGTTTTGAATTCGGATTCCTGGTTGAAAAATAAATTTTCCAGCAATTAATTTGTAATTTAAATAAGTGCCTATTTCAAATGTGAAATTTTGATCTTGAATTAATCTATTTGAAAGATTGTAAATATTATAATCAGTTGAATTTCCACCAATAGTAATTCCTGCATCAAATTGACTTTCATTTTTTAAGAAATAGGAAAAATCAAACCCTAATTCTCCACTTGAAATTTTACTAGTTCTAGGAGATTCATTTTGTTCTTGAAAGTTGATGTCATATGAAGAACCATTTACGTGTCCGCGAATAAACACTCCAGAACTACCAGGAATAATAATAAAGTTCATTCCAGCACCATTTTGTTTCCATTGTAAATTAGCTAAATCAGTATAGTTAACCTGGTCAGTGTTTTGAAAACCAAAAAGATTTAGTTTTGATCCATCTCCTGCGTTGAGTGTGATTTTGCCATAGTAATCACTAAATGAAAAAGGCATTCCTTCGCCATTATTTATACTTTTATATAGAGTAGGCGAGGTTTGACTTATTAAACTTTGTTTTGTAGAAAAAATATAAGACCCTGATGACAAACCATTTTCATTTTTTTTCCCTAAAGGGCCTTCTAATACCAATTTCCCCATAAATGGACTCATTGAAACTTTCGAAGCGAATTTTCTTCTATTTCCATCTCTATAAGTAATATCCATAATGGAAGAAATTCGACCACCGTAACGTGCATCAAAACCGCCAGTATAAACATCTGCATTTTTGATTATTTCGGTTTCAAATACAGAAAAGAAACCAATGGAATGGAAGGGAGAATAGATTGTCATTCCATCCAATAACACTTTATTTTGAATAGGTGTACCTCCTCGTACATACAATTGACCTCCCTGATCTCCAGTAGATACAATTCCGGGGGTAACACTTAATGCTCCGACTATATCATTTTCAGCACCAATAGAAGGAATGCGTTCTAATGCTTTTTTATCTAATTTTACTACTGAAGTTGAAACTTCTGTTGTTTTCTTTTTTTCAGTCGCACTGATAACGATTTCATTAAGCGCTTTAACTTTATCTCCACGAATTAATTCAATTTTAACTTGTTCAATAGCATCTAAAGAATTAACAGAGATTTGAGATGAATAATTCTCGAAACCAATCTGATTTATTTTAATTCCATAGGTTCCTATTTTCAGTTTTGGAATTGAAAAAAAACCATTTACATCAGTAACACCACCACCCTTGATTGAATCATTTAAATACACCTTAACTTTAACAAAAGGTATAGGTTCACCATTTAATTTTTCATATACAAAACCACGTACAATTCCGTTTTGACCAAATGAAATTACTGATATTAATATAAATACAAATACTATTTTAATTTTTACCATTTTACAATTTTCTTTCAAGTGCTTTCGCTTTATTCCAATATTTATCAAGTTCTTCTAACTTCATATTACTAATATCTTTTTTCTCCTCACGAATAAAATCTTCCATTGTAGTAAAACGACGTTTGAATTTCAAATTAGTTTTCTCTAATGCATTTTCTGGATTAACACCAATAAATCTAGCATAATTAATCAATGCAAATAAAACATCACCAAATTCAGATTCTATTTCATCTTGATTTTTAGATTTTTCTGCATCATTTAACTCTTGTAATTCTTCTTGTACTTTATCCCATACTTGAGTCTTATCATCCCAATCAAAACAAACACCTCGTACTTTTTCCTGAATTCGAATCGCTTTCACTAAAGCAGGTAACGAATTTGGAACACCTTCCAACACCGATTTTTTACCTTCTTTTAATTTTAATTTTTCCCAATTTGCTTTTACTTCTTCTTCTGTTTCTACTTTGACATCGCCATAAATATGAGGATGTCTAAAGATTAATTTTTCACAAATTGCATTCAATACGCTATCTACTGTAAATGCTTTTACTTCTTCTCCCAGTTTACAATAAAAGACTAAATGCAAAAATAAATCCCCGATTTCACCTTGTATTGCGTTCAAATCATTAGTAGAAATTGCATCAGCCAATTCATAGGTTTCTTCAATTGTCAGCGTTCTAAGGGTTTCAAATGTTTGTTTTTTATCCCAAGGACATTTCTCCCTTAGATCATCCATTATAGCGAGTAATCTCTCAAAAGCAATTAATCGTGGATCATTCATAAATCAAAAGTTAATATTCTCCAAACCATCTCCTTAAAAACCATTCAGACCCTAAGAGAATAAATAATAAAATCAATAACCAAATTTCGTCTAATAAAGAATGTTGTTTTAATTCTTCAAAAGACATAGTCGCTACATCTGGATTTTGTTCAATCTCATCCAAGATAGCATTTATATTTTCAGTTTTATAAAACTTTCCTTTGCTTTGATAGCTTAAATTTCTTAAAGTCGTAAAATTAGAAACAACATCAAATGATTCAATTGGTTTGTTTTCAAAATAAAACATTCCATTTTTAGTATATCTTTTACCATGAAATAGGGTAGAGGCAACCCATGTATATTTACCCACTTTTAACTTCCCTAAAGAAAGAGTGTAATAGTCACCAATTTGAGCAAATTGATAAACGGATTTTTGTTTTTTTTCATTTACTAATTGAAATTGAATTTCTGCTTTATTATTTAAAGTCTGGGTTTCATCGTAAAATTCAGCTTTTAAATTGATATCTTCCAATGTATTGAAAGTTTTTGGAAGTGATATCCTTAATGCTGAGGCATTTTCTTTGTTTACTAAATAATTTACAGTTTTTTGTACAAATTCATCAAAAGCTTCGTTGTGTTTCATTTTGGCATATTCGAACATTTTCCAGCGCCAGATTCCTTCCCCATAAAAAATACCTAGTTTTGAATTTACTGTGTTTTTGAAAAATAATAAGGGATCATTTTTTTGAATCTTACCAACTCTCTGCGATAAAATAACTTTATAACTAGAAGTTAAACCTACATTTCCATATCGAACTTGAACTGGTGGAAAAAACTCAAATCCTTTCAAAACTTGATCCGAAAAATCAATAACACCATTTTCACTTTTTATATATGCTTGTACATCATCGCTTTGGTTAACTGGAGAAACAGAAAATCCTAGTTCAAGTTGATTAATTTCTTTCTGACTAGATTCAGCTCCGATAAAATAGAAAACAGGCTTGTTTAATTGTTTGATTTTAAGAATATTTTCTTGTGAAAGATTAGTTCCTGGTTTATGCCAAATGACTAAGTCATAATCTTTTTTATTGTTTTTCCAGGTATCGAATGTAGCTACTTCAACTTTTAAATTAATTAATTTATCTAGAGCAGATTTGATTGCTGTAATATCTGGATGGGGAGCAGAAGAAATAATCAAAATTTGATTACGATTATCAAGTACCTCAATATAAAATAATTGCTTGTTATTAATTGTGTTTTTTTCTCCACCTACTGGTTGAACTTTTACTTCATATTGTTGGAATCCAATTTCATTCGCCTCGATCTCAAAATTGACTTTTTGATAGGATTCGTTTGAATTAAAAGTAATTGCTTTTTGAGTAAGTTTTTTTCCTTTATGGTAAATTTCAATTATACTACTTTTTCCTTTTAGTAAAGATGAATTAATCGATACTTCAAGCGGAAATTTATTTTTTAAAAATGCAACTTCATTTGATATTATATTAGAAATGGAACAATCCTTCACAGGAGTTGAATCACCAACTCCAACTGTGTATATAGGACAAAATCGTATAAACTTTGAGCTATATTCAGGATTTATACCTTGATTGAAGTTTCCGTCAGATGCAAAAATAATAGCTCCAATATTTCTGTTATAGTATCTAGAAGCAAGTTCTTCAAAACCCAATGATAGATTTGATTGTTGTTCTGAGAAAGTTAGAGTTGATTGTTGATTTAATCGTTCACCAATAGTGAAAACAACTGACTCAAATTTAGTTGATTCAATAGATGAAATTTTTTCACCGAAATTCCTTAATCGATCCATCTCAATCTTACTATTACTATAATTCTGAATAGATTGTGAATTATCTAAAACAGTAATTAAGAGTGGTTTTTCAATTCTATAACCAATAATTTGTATAGTTAAACCAATTAATATAGATATGATAAAAAAAAGTGAAATCGCTCGTAATGAAATTAATAACCGAATCAACCATTTTTTTTCATCAGAAAACAAACCTTTCTTTCTATAATAAAACAAAGATAAAAAGATACTTACAGCAAGTATAGGGATCAACCACAATGGATGTATATCAGTTATGATTTTCATAAGTGATACGAAAATAAAAATAAAATGCGATTAAACTGAATATATGACTTTAATGAAGGGTTTAATACTTACTTTATTATTATATTCGCGTAACAAAATTTGAATTATGAGCAAACAAGAAGTATATATAGTTTCAGCCGTTAGAACACCAATCGGTAGTTTTTTAGGCTCATTATCAAGTGTTTCTGCTACAGACCTTGGTGCTACTGCAATTAAAAGTGCTGTTGAGAGAGCAGGTGTATCTGTAGATCATATTGATGAAGTTTTCATGGGAAATGTTTTACAAGCTGGAGTGGGACAAGCTCCTGCTCGTCAAGCAGCTCTTAAAGCGGGCTTAACACATGCTGTTCCATCAACAACAGTAAATAAAGTATGTGCCTCTGGAATGAAATCTGTCATGTTAGGTGTTCAATCTATTTTAGCTGGTGATAATCATGTTGTTGTTGCTGGAGGTATGGAAAGTATGTCACAAACACCACACTATATAGATGGTCGTAACGGTATGAAGTTCGGGAATATCACTATGCTTGATGGAATTACAAAAGATGGATTATTAGATGTTTACAGCAAAGTTCCTATGGGGAATTGTGCAGAACTTTGTGCCAAGGAATACAATGTAACTAGAGAAGATCAAGATAATTTTGCAGTAGATTCTTACAAAAAATCTGCTGAAGCATGGAAGAATGGAAATTTCAATTCAGAGGTTGTACCTGTTTCTGTTCCCCAACGTAAAGGTGATCCTGTTTTAGTAAGAGAGGATGAAGAATATAAAAACGTGTTCTTGGAAAAAATTCCTTCGTTACGTCCTGCGTTTGATAAAGAAGGAACAATCACAGCTGCAAATGCATCTAAATTGAATGATGGTGCTTCTGCATTGATTTTAGCTTCAAAAGAAGCCGTTGAAAAATATGGACTTAAACCTGTTGCAAAAATCATTGCTTATGCTGACGCAGCTCATGCTCCAGAATGGTTTACAACTGCACCTGCTAAGGCTGTAGATAAAGTGTTAGAAAAAGCAGGATTAAATAAAGAAGATATTCATTTTTGGGAGTTTAATGAAGCTTTTTCGGTAGTTGGAATAGCAAACGTTAAGATTTTAGGATTAGATAATGATAAAGTAAACGTGAATGGTGGAGCTGTGGCTTTAGGACACCCACTTGGAAACTCAGGTTCACGCATCTTGGTAACGCTTATTAATGTCTTAAAACAACGTAATGCGAAATTTGGTGGTGCTGCTATTTGTAATGGTGGAGGTGGTGCATCAGCAATGATTATCGAGAATATATAAGACCTTAGATAATATACTTTAGACAAAAGACTTTAAAATAATTAAAGTCTTTTGTCTTTTAATGCATTTTTAAACATTTATATTTCAACATTAAACATTTATTATCATGTTGATTCGTCCCCGTAGAAATAGAAAAAACGCAACCATCAGAGCAATGGTGGAAGAAACTAAATTAGGAACTGAAAACTTGATTTATCCTATGTTCCTTCAAGATGGCAAAGGAATTAAAACTGAAATTAAATCATTGCCGAACAATTTCCGTTGGAGTTTAGACACCCTTTTACCCGAAATAGAGCAGTGTGTAAAACTAGGGATAAATCAATATGTTTTATTTCCTGCTATTGAAGAAGCGTTTAAAGATAAAATAGCATCACATAGCTATGCTTCGGATAATTTTTATTTGAATGTGATTAGCACGTTAAAAAAAGAGTTTCCAGAGATTGTATTAATGAGTGATGTCGCGATGGATCCCTATTCTTCAGATGGACACGATGGATTAGTTGAAAATGGAAAAATTTTAAATGATGAAACGCTTCCTATTTTAGCAAAAATGGCGATTGCTCAAGCTCAAGCAGGCATTGATATTCTTGGACCTTCAGATATGATGGATGGTAGAATTGGCTATTTGCGTGAATCATTAGATGATGAAGGATATACCGATGTTAGTATCATGTCTTATTCTGCAAAATATGCGAGTGCTTTTTATGGGCCATTCAGGGACGCTCTAGATTCAGCTCCAAAAGCAGGTGATAAAAAAACGTATCAAATGAACCCTGCGAATAGAAGAGAGGCAATCATTGAAGCTGAATTGGATATTAGTGAAGGTGCAGATATGTTGATGGTAAAACCAGCATTGTGTTATTTGGACGTAATTTCTATGTTGAAAGAACAGTATCCAGTTCCAATTACTGCTTATAATGTTAGTGGTGAGTGTGCGATGGTTTATGCAGCTGCGCAAAATGGTTGGTTGAACTATGAAGCAACGATGTCAGAAATGCTATTAAGTATTAGAAGAGCTGGTGCAGACGGAATATTAACCTATTTCGCTAAGGATTTTGCAAAATTGGTGAAAAAATAATTGCTAATTATCAAATAAAATGACCTATAGAACTTTTTTTACATTAATTATTCTAATCATTTTTCTAAATTCTTGCGTTAGAAAAAGTAATGAAAAGAGAAGTGAATTTAGCTCAAATTCAATACAATGTAAAATTAAATCTGATATTTATTCTGATAGTAAATTATATAAGGTAGAGTTTCAAAATTCTAAAGTTAAAATTGCTGAAGGTTTATTTACGATCAAATTGGTAAGAGATAAATTTTCAAAAGATTCAATTCCTTACACGTTTAATACCGAAAATTGGTGGGAAAATGAGTCTCCATCAACATTGTTGATTTATGATAATTCTACCTGTGAATTGATTTTTAGTAAAAAATTCGATGGAGTTAAATTAACTTTCTCAAAATTAAATGGAAAACTTAATGAAAAAGGGAATTTATACTTAAGTTTGGTAAGTTCAGGAGGTGGTTCAGGTTATATATCTTGGTTAAATAAAATTGAAATAATTAATAATCGCATTCAAATTCAACCCATTTTCGATTCAAATGAGATGTCTGTTATTTTTTTTGATAAAAAAGACAATAATATCTTGTTAATGAATAGTATATGGGATATGAGTGGTTGGTCGGAAGAAGAAGAAGGGGAGGCTCATTTTTCACCTCATAGAATTTCGATCTTAAAATTCAATATAAATAAAAAATCTATAAAAAAAGAAGATATTGGGACAACTATATATAAGTATAGTTTAGATTCTAAATCTGAACTTTCATTTTTTGATGAGATTAGACAAAATGAAGCTAAGCTAAAGATTAAAGAAAACAGCTATGATTTAATAGGATTTAATAATTGGACTGGTAAATTTAACTAAGTTAAAACCCTTCAATAGCACCTAAACCAAAAAGGGCATAATCATACTTGGAGGGATCATTTGGATCAAATTCACGAAGACGTAACATTAATTCTTCTAGTGTTTTAAGGTCGTTTTGCTTTCTCGTAATCAAACCTAATTTTCTAGATATATTGGCTGTATGAACATCCAATGGAATATTTAATTCTGAAGGAGAAATACTTTTCCAAATCCCTACATCAACTCCATTACCATCACTTCTGCAAAACCATCTAAGCATCATTTGCAATCTTTTAGCTGCCGCACCACGCTCTGGATCTGAAACGTGCTTCTCAGTTCTTTTTTCATGTGGTAAACAAAAAAAGCGTTTTCTAAATTGAATTATTCTACCTGTTGCACCTTCAATTACAGGATGCTTTTTAAAAGTATTTTCCATTCCTTCTTTTTCATAAATATCACGTAATGATTTAAAGAAAAAATGAAGGTCAATTGCATTAAACGTTCTATGAACAAATAAATTGGATTCTTTGGTAGGAGATTCATAATTCATTATAAACTCAAAAGGCGATTCACCCATAATAGAGAGTAATTTTTCTCCACTTTTGATAATTGCTTTTCGATTACCCCAGGCAATTGTCGCAACTAAAAATCCAACAATTTCAATATCTTCTTTACGATGATATCTATGAATTAATGAAACTGGATCATCTGAAATAAAAGAAGAAGTATTGAACTCTTGAACTTTGTAATCTAAAAAATCTTTTAGTTGATCTAAAGGAATAGACATTAGTTTTATATTAATACACCATCTTGCATAACAAGTTTTCGATCAGCTTTATTTGCTAATATTTCATTGTGAGTGACGATCACAAAGGTTTGATTAAACTGCTCCCTCAAATCAAAAAACAACTTATGTAACTCATTAGCATTCATTGTGTCAAGATTACCAGAAGGTTCATCTGCAAAAATAATTTTTGGTGAATTAATAAGTGAACGCGCAATAGAAATACGTTGTTGTTCACCACCTGATAATTCAGCTGGACGATGATTTTGTCTTTCGGAAACTCCTAAAATTTCGAACAAGGAACTAGCTTTTTTTGTCGCTTCAGACATACTCACTCCTTTTATCAATGCAGGAATAATTGCATTTTCAAGTGCACTAAACTCAGGTAACAGCTGATGAAATTGAAAAATAAAACCAATGTATTGATTTCTAAAGGCTGCTAATTTTTTTTGAGAAAAATCAAAAGGATTGATTCCATCGATACTTACAATTCCTGAAGTTGGTTTTTCTAATGTCCCTAAAATTTGAAGTAAAGTAGTTTTACCGGCTCCCGAGGATCCTACTATAGAAACAATTTCTGCAGGTTTTATTTCTAAAGAAACACCTTTAAGAACTTGAAGATCTGAGAACGAATGTGTTATATTGGTTGCGCGAAGCATTATTTTCCTTTCATTTTTAAATTGTGACCCATTTTATCTCTTTTCGTTCTTAAATAAGATTCATTATGTATGTTACTTTCTACTTCAATTGGAACGTTTTCAACAACTTCTAAACCATAACCAACTAAACCAGTTCGCTTTGTAGGATTGTTAGACATCAACCTCATTTTGTTAACACCTAAGCTTCTTAATATTTGAGCACCAATCCCATAATCACGTTCATCACTTTTGAATCCTAATCTTAAATTAGCTTCTACTGTATCTAAACCTTCCTCTTGTAACTTGTAAGCTTTTAACTTATTCAACAAACCGATTCCTCTACCTTCTTGATTCATATAAACAATTACACCTTTCCCTTCTTTTTCAATTAGTTGCATTGCTTTTTCTAATTGAGGTCCGCAATCGCATCTACATGAACCAAAAACATCACCTGTAATACAAGATGAGTGTACACGAACCAAAATTGGTTCATCTGCATTCCAAGATCCTTTAACTAAAGCTAAATGTTCCTGATTCGTTTCTTTTACCTGAAAAGCATGTAGTTTAAAATCACCTTTTTCAGTTGGCATATTTACATGGACTACTTCCTCTATCAGAGAATCATGTTTCAAACGATATTCTATTAAGTCAGCAATAGAGATAATCTTTAAATCAAATTTTTCAGCGATAACCAATAACTCAGGTAAACGAGCCATTGTCCCATCTTCATTTAAAATCTCGACAATAATACCTGCAGGTTCAAAACCGGCAAGTTTAGATAAATCTACAGCTGCTTCCGTATGACCTGCTCTTCGAAGTACACCTTCTTTTTTTGCACGTAAAGGAAAAATGTGTCCAGGTTTACCTAATTCTTCAGGATTCAATTGGGGGTCTATTAATGCTAAAATTGTTTTAGCTCTATCTTGGGCTGAGATTCCTGTTGTACAACCATGGCCAATCAAATCAACTGAAACTGTAAATGGAGTTTCATAAGCTGCTGAATTAGATTGAACCATTAAATTTAAACCAATATCATCACAACGATCTTCTATTAAGGGAGCACAAATTAATCCGCGCCCATGTGTAGCCATAAAATTGATTAACTCAGGTGTAGCATTTCTAGCTGCTGTAAGAAAATCTCCTTCGTTTTCACGATCTTCATCATCAACGACAATAATAACTTTTCCTGCTTTTATATCTTCGATTGCTTCTTCAATCGTGTTAAGTGTTTTACTCATTTTTTCAAATAATTTGAAGGAGTGTAAATTTAAGGATAAAAATTGTTTCTAAATCTGATTAAAGTCAGTTCAATATCTTACCTTTTGATTTAACGATTAATTCAGTTAATTGTTCATTTAAATGCTCCCATGAAAAATTATTTTGAACAAAACTTAAAGCATTTTTTTGGATTTTTTGATATAATAATTTATCTGTTAACAACCTCTCAATCTGTGACTTAAACTCGAATTCATTATCAGCAATCAAGATAGATTCTTCCGGAAAGGCACCTAATGCAGTATTAGCCATAGTAGTAGTAATACATGGAATACCCAATGCCATTGCTTCTAATAATTTATTTTGCAACCCTGTTCCAATAAACATTGGTGCTATAAAAATTTTTGATTTTATATAACTTTCAGTAATATCTTCTACCCAACCAGTGATTTCAATCGAAGTAGATGCTAATTTTCGAATAGAATAATGTGGATTTACACCAGAAATCAAAAATCTAATTTCTTTGTTTAATAAAGGTAATATTTTCTTAGCAATGTAAATACCAGCTGCAATATTTGGTGGATAACTCATATTTCCAGTAAAAATAAGATCATAAGTTTTCACTGAATCCGGTTTAATTTCAAGAAAATGTTTTGCTATCCCGTTTTTTAAAATTGAAATATCATTTGATTTACTATGTAGTATGTAATTTCTATCTTGCTCAGAAATAATAATATGTTCTTCAAAATATTCAAAAATATCTCGCTCATATTTTTTTAATCTTATAAATTCTTGTCTAAAAAAATATTTATTTAAAAAACTTTGGTCTGGAATTCTGCGTTCTATTCCTTTTGAAAACGCATCCATATAATCGATTATCTTTGGGCAAGCATGATAATCTTTTACATATTCCGAAGTCCTAATTAATTGAGCATAAATAAAATCAGGTTTCACGGTATTGATTATCCGATTTATTTTTCTGTGTATCCGAAATTGCCAAAAATAAGCAACTTGAAATGGTTTTTCACTTAATATACATAAGCATAAATTTATTATTTGTAGAACTTTATTTAATTTGAAAATGTGGATTTTAAGACAAAATGGTTGTAGTGCTTTTTGGTGTTCATTCGATATATTTTGTTCTGTTAAACAAACCAATGTAATATTAAAATTCAAAGATAAACCAACGAGTTGATGGTAAGCACGCAATTTATCTCCTTTCTCTAAAGGGTATGGAAACCTGGAAAGAACAACTAATAGATTCGGTTTAACAACTTGAGATGAATGCATTTAATTTTTTTTCAATTTCGATAGGATGATAATTTGAATTTATGTAATCTAAAGCTTCTTGTTGAATTTCGAAAATTGTACTTTCAGAAATCATTTCAATCTGATTTAAGTAATCTTTTACATTGTCAGCAATAAAACATGCTTTGCTTTCTATTCCTTGAATTGCAATTTCAGAACCAATAACAGGTATTCCATAAGAAAGTGCTTCTAAAATTTTAATTCTAACTCCTGAACCTGAAAAAATAGGAGCAAGCAATATACCATGATTTTTCATGAAATCTTTTACTGAATCTACTTTTCCATATATCCTAATTGATTCATTCTGATATTTATATAAGAATGAAGGAGTGTATGAACCTGCAATATGTAATTGTGCGCTTGGATTCTTCTTTAATATTTCAGGAAATAAAACTTGTATAAGGTATTCTACAGCATCTAAATTAGGTTTCCAATTGTATGCTCCAATGAAAAAAAAGTGATTTTTAAGAATTGTAGTTGCTGGTTCTGTTTTTATTGAAAATGGTAAGTGTAAAAGTGGTTTATTTGGATTAAGGTTATTAATAAAAGCTGTATCAATATTACTGATTGATAAAATACCATCAACCCTTTTAAATTGTTTGATTTCAAAATTTTTAAGTTTGTTTGTCAGGTGTCTTAGATAAATTTTTTTTATCGGATTTTTTATTTTATCCGAATGATTTTCCCAAATTTTAAATTCAATATTGGGAGCCCTAAGAATTACTTTAGCTTTTGAATTAGTTCTTATAGTAGTTAAATAGGGTAGTAAAAAAATACTTTCAATATAAATAACTTCATGCTCTAGTTTGAGTAATTCAATTAATTTTTCTTCAAATTCAGCACTGAAAAATCGAATGACGTTATAGGATGATGAAGAAAATAAATTTACAAAAGCCTTAAAAACAGATATTTTAGTATTAACATAAATAGAATAAATATTGATTCTATCACCAAATACTTCTTTGTACTCTTTTACATTAAAAGGATGTTTATGGGTAGCTATGGTAAGATGATCAATTTTTGAATGAATATTTATTAAATGATTTAAAAATGAGGACATAGCTACACAACCTCCATCAACCATTGGGTAAATTGGTTTATTTGTTATGTATAAAACACTCATTTTCTGATTTTTTTGAATGATTTAACCCATGCTTCTTTGTCAAATACCTTTGAATCATTCGCTGCGCTTCTCATTAATAATAGAGCTAAAGGACTTAAAACAAAAGTTGCTAACCACATTCCTACAAATGGAGAGGTAGAACCTGAAGTAACTAAACCTTCACCAACCTCGGTAAGAATAAAGTATACCATGAAAAGCAGACAAGCAATTACTACTGGTGCACCAAACCCTCCTTTTCTAACAATTGCACCTAGTGGTGCTCCTACAAAAAACAGAACTATTATTGCAAATGTCAAAGCAAATTTCCTATGATATTCAATTTTATATAAATTTAAATTTGATTCAAATGTTTTTAGAAAATCTCGTTGCCCTTTAATCGATTCAACATCACGTTGCAAGAAAGAAATTGATCTTCCAAGAATATCTTTTTGTTCATTTATAGGTAGCTTGTTAAATATCAAATCATTCTTTTTTATTGAAGAATCAATATTGAGTTCGTCTATTTTTGAAACATCAATTGGAAGCAAGAATTTATAATCTTTTTTCAAAGAAGTATTAAAATTGATTAATACTTTTTGATTTTCATGAATAATAGAATCTGTTACATGATTGATTTGAAACACATTGAGCATCTCATAATTGTTTTTAAAGAGGTTTTCATCCGTTCTATTTAACTTAAATCCTTTAAGACTAATTTTATATGTTGCATCAGAGAATGAACTTCGACGAGCTGGATAATAACTTCCTCTATTTCGAGATTCGAGATTTATAGATTGATTTACGGCAAGTTCTTCTAAAACAGTTCCATTTTTTAAATGTAGATACAAAAAGTTTCCATGGGTTGAATTGTATAAGGTAGCCTGATTTGCACGAACTGTTTTTACAATATTTGGATCATTGTGATCGTGTATGACAACATCGTAAAAAGTCCCATTTTTTTCTTTTCTCACTTTAATTGCAAGACCTTCTAATTCATTCGAGTAGGAGCCAGGAGTAATTATTTTTGAAATTTTAGTTTCTTGTATATCATATATCAACGCTTTCCATTTAAGAGTAGCAATGGGAATAATATAATTTGAAAAATAAAAGGTTCCTAAAGCAATTGATAATACTACAACCATGAGAGGTCGCATAATTCTATATAAAGAAAGACCAGATGATTTAAGTGCTGTAAGTTCATTATTTTCGGCAAGATTACCAAAAGTCATAATCGAAGATAACAACATTGCAAGGGGAAGTGCCAAAGGAATTAAGCTAGCAGAAACATATAGAAGTAATTCAAGAATTATTGATACTTCTAACCCTTTCCCCATAAGATCATCTATATATTTCCAAAAAAACTGCATGATTAACATGAACATGGAAATAATAAATGTCACGATAAACGGACCAATAAATGAACGGATACTAAATACGTATAAGCGCTTCAAAACAAAGTTATGCTCCTAAGTGACGTTTAAGTTCTTGAATTTGAGAATCCCATAGGTGTTTCGCCTCTTTCACATCATCTTCATCTTCTGCAAAATCAACGATTTTAAGAACCAAAGATTTAGTCATAGGATCAATTGTATATGTGAATTCAAAATAAGCTCCATTGTTTTCTTCCTCATCATGCAACCAAACAAATCGTACTGAATGACCTAAACGTCTATTCTTTAATCTTGCTTTTTCTTCAGATTTATCCCAAACAAAAGTATATACATCTTCTTTCACCTTAACATCATCAGCAAACCAATCGGCCAAACCAGCAGGTGTGCTCATACTATTTTCCAAAACCTTTAAGGATACTTTTAACAAATATTCTGCTTCAAACTTTACTTTTGTACTCATAAAATCTTGTTTTCAGGTTAGTTTAATTTCTAAATATATAGAATTTTAATAAAATGAGATATTAAATATCAACAAACTTATAAATAATTATACTATATAAAGTATAAAAATTTCGTTTTCAAATATTTAAAACAACAATACAACATAAATTTAAAAGTTTTTGAATCAAAAGGTTTTACAATAGAAAATATTAATATATTTGCACTCAATTTAATCAACATGGCGGGTTAGCTCAGTTGGTTAGAGCGCAGGATTCATAACCCTGAGGTCACGAGTTCAACTCTCGTACCCGCTACAAAGAAACCCCTTGATTTTCAAGGGGTTTTTTGTTTTAATTCCGTTTCGTTTTCCTGAAATTTAATTTGGAGTACAGTTTGGAGTACAGTTTTTTCCAAAAAGTTGATTTTTTTCTATTGAATTCTTAGTTGTGAAGTTTTGTTTTTTTGGTCATTTTTGAAATAGATTTTTGAGGTTTTTTCGGTAATTTATTTTTGAAAATCTATATCAAGATTTCTTTTTTACAAATTTAATTTAAAGCAAAACACCCTAATCGATTTGAATAGGGTGTTATGATATTGAAGTTATTTTGATTTAAAAACTAACTGTTTTTAGAAGGTATTTTGTCCATCCATTTTTCAGAATTCCATTTTTGTAGGGTGTATTCATATGTTGACTCGTTAATGTATTCTTCTAAAAATTTAAAGTGTTCCACTTCGTAAAATGGGTTGGAATCAAAATTGATTTGTCCGATAATTGCTTTTGATGAGATGTAACCATTTTTAACACCGTAAGCAATATTTATAACTTCATTAGCAATATCAATTTTTTCAAACATTTCTTCTGAATAGGCTAAATCTGTATCATTTTTGAAATTGTAAAAATCAACTCGATTGAGTAAATGCTCTAAAATTGCCAAATAATTTTCTTCTGATATTTCACTAGGACCGTAAAAAGAAACTAGTTTTTCATAATCCTTGCAGTCAAATAAAGTTGTTTTATCAATCGGACAATCAGAGTTTAATATTGTGAAGATTTCATCATCAATATTATTTGTGATTTCATTAACGATTAACTGTACACGAGTAAAAAATGAATTTTTATTTACTGGTTTTTTTAGATTTGTTTTTATTTTACAGTATCTAAATGGTTTGAAATCAACTAGAAATTGATTTAAAGTTCCATCGAAATTAAACACTTCATTTTGGTTTGTGCATAAACCAATGTAATCCATAAAATCTTCTAGTTTTAAATCAAATACTTGATTATTAAATTCTATTGAAACTAGATTTCCTGTTTTTTCATATTTTTCAATAAATTCTTCATAATCCGTATTCGTGAGAAGAATAAGTCTTGAGATAAATTCATTTAAACTGTTTTTAGTTTTCAGTTTATTAATTTTAGTCTCTTCCATTAGATAAACTATTACATCAAGTAAATCGTTATCATTTTTTTTAACTTTAGTTGATTCGATCAACATACATTGTTTTGTTTTCATTATTTATTGAATTTATGTTTATAATGAATTAAAATTAATCTAGTATAATCACTTTTTTAAATTTTTGATGGTTAAAAATATCACCATTGACGGTAGGTTTATAATCAAATTTTCAGGTTTAAGGTGTTGTTAGTTAGTTAGTTATTTTCTTTTTAGTGTGGTGATGTTTTTAAATATATAGGCTTGTTTTTTAGTTTGCCTTTTCGTTCGCTTTTTGTACGATTGCTTTTTTAGGTGTGTAGTTAAAAATATGGTTATTGGATATTGAGAAATAATTGGATTTAGTATCCTTTTCATGTTCTATTAAATATTTCTTTATTGAAGAAAAGCTTTTTACTCCTTTAATTATTGATTTTCCTTTGATTTCAAAGTGCATACACATCCAATCATTAAATTGAGTGTAATCAGTTTCATTATAGGTAACAAGCTCGTTTTTAATAAAAAACATCCAATTTGCAAAATGCGATGTTTTAGATATCCAATTGAGTTTTGTTAAATTTTCGTTGTATACTGTTACATTCTTTTTTTCAAAGAAGAATGCATTTTGAACCCAATGATAAATTGCATCTTTGTCTAGTTGTTTTTTACTGATTACATTCTGATTTATAAGAGTACAAATCATTTGTTCGTAAAAATTGGTGCTGAAATTAGGGTTCAGTTTAGAGATTGGATGTTTGTAGCTGTTTTTTATTGTTTCAATCAGTTGCTTATATTCGTTTACTTTTGGAGATTTCGATATCATATTGAATTTAACTTCATGGTCTTCGATTGCTTTAATTTTTTTTTCCTCAAAATTGTGTTTTTCGTGTGGTGCTAAATTTGATTGATTAAGGATACTTTCATTAATAAAATTTAAGTCCATACCCTCATTAATTAAGTTTTTTAGTACTAATTCATAAGATTTATTTAGATTAAGAAAATCAGCTAAACATTCTAATAATTTGTCAAATTCTGATTTTGTAGTCGGAAATATAATTGATTTATGAATTTTTTGTGATTCAAAGTTTATCAATTTTGAATTTACATATTCAATAAACTGATTTAAAAAGTTTCTAGATTCTTTACTGAATTTCAAGTAAACTCTAAAAGCTGTAATTTTATTTTCAAATAATATATCTTTCATTTTTGTAATTGTTTTAATTAATTTAATTATTCTTGAATAAATAGATTCGGTCCATGTTTGTTGTTGATACTTAATGAACCGAACTATTTCGAGCAAAACGATTATTTGTATGTTTTGCAATTTTAGATTGGAAAAGGAATTTTACATTGGATTATATCTCGAATATTTCGAAATCCATCACTACGTCTGATATTACTTTTTCATCTATGTAGTGATTGTGCATTACTTCGTCTCCCGAATGTTTTGTAATGATTCTTGTTTTATCACCGTGTTTGGCAAAAAGGTGAGAGATATAGGTTTTTCTTAAATCGTAAAATCTCAATTCTTTTCCTGTGTTAAGTTGCTTGTAATAATGAGTGAATGCTTTACTGATAAAGTTCATTATAGTAACACGTTGCATAGTCTCATTAGGTGCAAGAATATATCTATCCTTTCCTTTGTTGTCCTCATAGCCAAGATCAAGTAAAAGGTTTTTAAGTTGTGAAATAACGGGAATGTGGATCATTTTTAGTTCTTCAATATTTGAAATCCCTTTACTTTTATTGACTTTGTAATCTTGCACCAGGATTTTTCTAGGTTCCCCTTTATCATTTTCAATGATATCATGAAATTTCATATTTACAATTTCCTCACGTCTTCTTCCTGTATATAAAGCAAGTAAAATAGCATGTTTTAACCAGGGTTTGTAAAAACTTTTTTTATAGTTTTTTTGATTTGATCGATTTTCATAAGTGCTATTTCCATTCTCAGGAGTAATTATTTCGAGGAGTTTTTTAAATTCTTCTTGACTAATGGTGTTTATTGTTGTTTTACCATATAATCGTTTAAAACCTTGGAATGGATTTTTCATTTGTAAATCATATTCTCTTATAGAATACTCCATAAATACTCGCATTAAACCTATGTATTTGTTATAGGTTTTTGGAGCGTACTTTTTTGTATCGAGTAAATAGGATTTTAATTGACCGACTACGTCTCGGTCAAGTTTTAAAATTGGGAGGAGCTGAGCATTTAATTTAATGGATTTTAAATAATCCACGAAATAAAGGAAATACCTTTCTACTTCTTTGATGTGACCGATTGAACGAATTTTATGTTCCTGTTGATGAGGGGTATCATTGTTCAAGTAAGCGATATAGCTAGCCATAGTCTCCGCTACCGTTCTAGGAATTGAAGTTTCATTCTTTTTATTTATAGGTTGGTAATCACATTTTTCAAGTTCCAATCGGTATTGATAAGCTTGAATTACAAGCTCATTAGGGTCTCTTGTATCAAAAAACTTAGTATATACTGTATTATTGTTGCCGGGTATACAAATTCGAAGTTTATATTTGTTTTTATCAAGATGCTTACATGCGCCAATTTTTTTTCCAGTTAACCCACAAGAATTCGTAATCGTTTTTTTGCATTTTGTACATTGAATATATATTCCCTTTACATTACATTTTTTAAGTGGTTTGTAGTTTTGATTATTCATTACTGTCAAGTTTTAGTTTGTTTAAAAAATTGGATGCAGCTTTACTTTTGACTTTAAATGTTGGAATATTTAATGCTGAGTTTGGTGTTAAAAATTTAGCAATGGTTTCGAAGTCCATTTTTTTGTAGGCGCTGTAAATCAAAATCCAATCATTTGGATATTTTGTTTTTAATGATTCAATAAAAGAATGATCAATAACAAAATGGAAATCCATGAGATTAACATATTTTTCCTTTCCAAATTTTAGAATTTCTAATTTTTTTATTTTACACCAATTTATAACAGTCCTAATGCTTTTAACTTTAAGAAATTCTGCTATTTCATTGAGTGTTAGTTTGTCATTTAGTAATCGGTTCTCTTTTGTTAGAGAATTATCGTTGAAAACCTCTCCATGTGCAATGGGCGAGTTGGGTTCAAAATTTTTGTCTTTTTTTCTGTTCTTTAATTCAAATTTCATATTAATTATTGTAAATAAATTTCCTTGTTTAGGTAATTTATCAATGAACCGATATTTTGTTAATATTGATTCATATCACGCGTTAACCTCTAAGTGATGAAACTTTCCATACAGAGGATGTATAACGATATTCTGGTAATTCTTCTCAAGTATTAATTCATAAATCATAGTTTTAATTTCGTTTATATTATTTTCATCAACTCGAATTGTTTCGTATTGATGTGGCGCTTTTTTTCTAAAGTCAAGCGTGAAATCACTAATTTTTTCAATCAATTCTAAAGTTTCAATTTCTTTTTTAGTGAAAATTGGAATTTTTTCTGTGCATATTGAATAGCCTAGTGTTTTAACTAGATCACTAAGGATTTCGTTCATAGATAAATGCACATGTGATTTAGTTACAATTTTTTTGTATCGGTCTAAATATTCTTCATTTTTTACATTATCCAAGTCTTCATAATTTCCTATAATTGTTTTTCCTTCTAGATTTAATAACATGAAATAATTCTTTCTCTCAAGAATTATTGATTGAATCATTTGTTCAAAGTCTGTTAATTTGATTTTAAATAGTTGATCCCAAATTTCTTTATTCTCTGAAATTTCATTGATGTTGTTATCGTCGATTAAACCTAAAGCTTTTATTTGATTTATGATTTCTACTTTTTGTTCTACTTTAAATACATTTTTTGCTTCATCAAACAAATTATCCTTTAAATTTTTTAAAGTTTCGAGAGGAATATTAAATCCTCTTAGTCGCATCATAATTTTTACCCAGAAAGCTTCTGGTAAATTAAATATAAACCATGAACCATCATCGTATTGTCTTGGGAATAACCCTTTATCATACCAATGATTTGCGATTCTAGCATCTAAATTTAATTCACTACGTTTAAATTTTGTACTGTACATGTATTCTAAAGGGTTAGTATTTAACTCTTTGAATGTTGTTATGCTTTCAATTATGTTTTTCTTATTTCTTTTCATAACACGAATGTAATATAAAAATTCAATATTACTACAATGTTATATATTAAAGATATTAACAATTTTAAAAAGAATATTAAATGAAGAGCAATTAGTGTTCTTGTCAGAATGAGAATTCATATTAACGAATACAAGTGAAAGTAGAGTCTTTAGTGACACTAAAACGAATTTCTACCAATGGTTAAGAATTATACCATTTTAATTAAAAGGCCAAAATTCAAACGCTTTTATAAACTGAAATTTCAGTTGAGATAGAAATCTTTGAAGAATTTTTGAATTAACTTAATGAAAATCAGTGTTGTAAATAACTAGTATTACAAAGTTAAAACAATTATAAATAATTTGTTTGCGTGAGGTGGATGGTCATTTTTAAAAGTTTTAAGTGCTTTTATTCCAGTAGAATATAACTTCTTATAAATCATTTTCAACTAGATACAAAAAAGTGATTTAGAGTAGGTGAGCGGTGTTTGATGAGAGGTTAAAATAATGATAACCTTTATTAATTTAAATAATTGGAACAAGTAAACAATAAAGTATTTTGATTAGATAAATTTATAATTCTCAATTGCTCTTCGAAGTATTATTTTATCAATTCATTTAATTCTAATGGCTCAATTATCCTGACTTTTTCTTTTTGTTTAATAATTTGTTCCTCTAATTCGTAGTTAATTCGAATGTTTAATTGAATGCGTGTTTCATTATCAATAGACAAGGTTTGATTTGTATGTAAAGGTTGATTTTCAACAAACACTTTTTTTGTATACACTTAGATTTTTTCTTGTGATTCTATTTTGTTCTTATTTCTATATTTATTGAATTTTAAATTCAAAGCAACTGTATTTCTTTTATATATTTCACTGGTATCATAAAAATAATATTAATATTTTTACCACAGATATTTAGTTTATTATAAACGCGAAAATACGCTTTTGAATTTTTTAATTTTTCAGCAATTGTTAAGTTATCAATATATTTTTTTTTATTTGTTATAATACTATCTTCCATTTTAGTTAATATTATTGGAAAATCAAAATCAGTATTAGCAATCTTGGTCAATCCCTTAAATATTGTGTATTTAATTTTTATTGAATCACCAGGTTTAAAGAGCGAATCTCTTTCAATTTCTGTTCCAATTGCCATATTATCTATTGACCAAGTTATTGCCAAAGATTTTATGATTGAGTCAGTATTGTTTACCAAATCAAAGTATCCTATTACTTGATTTCTCACAATTAATTCCGGTAAGTTATAATTTGTGTCTATCTGCAATGTATATCCGTACTTTTCAAACCCTTTTAATAAAAAATCATATGATTCAGATATTATTTCAATATTTCTGCATTCAGGAATAATACCCTTATTTATCTGATTTTGAATATATTCTTTAGGAATAAGTAAGTTTTTTTCTTTACAGATAATTATTGTGTCTTGTGCCTTACATAATACTGAAGATATAAGGTTTATAATTAATAACCATTTCATAATTGTAAAATTTTAGTCGAATAATAATTCAAGTAAAGAATCGCATTATGTGGATTTGTAAATAATGCCAGCCAAGGTCCATTGTGGTTTTGTGGATTAACTGATTGGAAATTATTAAAATACCCTAATGCACTATTATTGTTTTGCAAGTGTTGTTGAATAGTGGAAAATTCTAATAAAAATTCATCTGCACCATGTGTATCGTAGAATAATGCCTTTCCAGAATATTTAGTACTATCTAAAGGATTAGATACATCATGAAATGTATTTATTTCGTGAATTAAACAAGATAGACCACTAATACTATTAATATAACCAATAGAATGGTCAGATAAAATATAACTTAAATTAATGGAACTTCCCTTCGTGTCATTCCATGTATCAGACCAAATTGAAATAAAATTGGGAATATTATCTATTGAATTTTCATCCAATGATTTAAGCCAAATTGCTTCTGAAGTTTTTGTGATTGCAAGTGAATCTGTTCTATTTTTAAAACTTACTATAAGAGTTTTTAAAACATGTTTGATAAGGAAATGTTCTTGTTCTTCGCTCACTGGAACATTGGTAGCCCCAGTACCAGATAATGCGTTTAAAATATCAGAGAATTTATATTGACTTTTATTTGGCGTAGTATATTCGGTGTTGTCATAAAAAATATTTTTAAAAATTGCATCCGAATCTTTCCATTTAACAAACCATTGCCTTGAAATAGGTAAAACAAATGTTTGAAATCCTCCTGTAACATTGTCAATTATTAAGTTCTTTAAAGGTGGAAAATTCAACCATCTATTTATAGTATCTACACTGTCATTCGGATTTAATGATAGGTTTCCATTATTTGTTGAAACATTATTCAATGATTGAATGTTTACACTTAATTGTTGTAATTTAGCAATTAAACTCTGTGGATTAGAATAAGGTTTGAGGTTAGAAATAATCTGTTCAAATTTACTTTTCGTGTTAGTAATTAAATCTTTGAATGGTTGATAAACATTTAGCAAGTCATTGATTCTTTCACAGTAGTCAATAATACGTTTTGCATCATCAAGGAACGGTTTCCAAATAACCTGTGAATGATTTTTCCCTTCCAACTCATTCACCCTGACAATAGTATTATTTTCTCCAATATTACTATTTTTAAATGCATCAATATTTACAAATCCTTCTCTATACTGTCCTTCGTGAAAGCAAACAATGTAATTACAATAAAAATTATTAATTGTTTTTTTTGAGCGTCCAAGAATTATTGTTCGAGTACCAACTGGTAATTTTATCTCTTGATTATCAATAGAATCTCCTGCGTAATTAACTTCTTCACGATCATATTTTTTAGGAAAACCATCTAAATCATAAAGTTGCCAATCAATTGTATCAATAGTTATCATTGATAATCTTCTGACAGAATTATAAAGGTTATTTGTGTCAAGAGGAATAAATTCAATAAAACTATTTACATCATTAACTGTTTCACTTTCTGCAAAATCTTTTGAAGTAAAACAAAGACCATCTCTCGAATAAAGAAATATATCATCATCGGGAGCAATAATTGAACTTTCACCTATTTGAGTAATTCCCTGAATTTTAAGTTTGAATTTTCTAAAAAGAATACTGTCTTTGTCTGTTTTTGGACTAGGTAAATCTTCTTCAAGAAATAAATATCGATGATGTTTGTCGCTTAGTTTAGGGAGCTGAGTATTTGGGTCGACTGTATCAGCAAAAGCAATTAAAGATTGCATTTCATTTGCTTTTATACCGAGTAATAAAAGATTTTCTTTTGCAGAAGGAAACCCATTAAAGTGTGAAATGGAAATTGTTTTTATAGGAGTGAATTGATTAACTACTCTTTCTTCCTGAAAAATCTTGCAATTTATATTTAAATCATTTGTTAGAAAACTCAACTTGAAACTTACACTATCTAATGAAACTTTATTTTCGATTCCTTTTTTTATAGAGTAAAATTGTCCAGTTTTTTTATTTTGAAAAACCGCTTTCGAATAAAAAAGTATTCTGTCATTATCCCAATATGCTCCACTAGATGTGACAGATCCGAATTCATCTGAAATACTAGAAAGGCGTCCTCTTACATAATTCAAATTAGGGTTATAAACTTGCTCTAATTTATAATCATTATTAGCAATATTTGGCAAATCAATCGGGCAAAATGCAGAGTCAAAATAATTTTCGTTTCTTAAAACAGTATTCGGTGATGTAGGGTTAAATTCCTGTCTGAAATATTGAAGTTTTATATAATAAGCGATATTTTCCTTTATTGTTCCTTTTACAGCATTAGGAAATTTTAAAGTTATAGCATTGCTCCAATCGGTTGAGGTTCCATTAAGAAGTTTTTGCTCGTCAACAAATCTTGAAGTATTATTTTGAATAAAAAGATCTGTATTTTCGACAAAAAGGAGTGGTTTTGTATTATCATCAATTCGAAGATTAAATGAAGTATAATTATATTCTTCATTAAGATTTTGGGCTTTGTCAAAATACTTAATAGGCCAGCCAAATGTTCCATATTCTTCAGTTACAAAAGACTCTGTTTCTGCTTTTATTTTTAAATTATACATTTATTGAATCTTTATAGTTTTGGTAAAAATTATAAGAATATCCAAATTCACTCCTTATATCAAGATACACGCGATTTTTAGTCGCAAATTTTTCAATCAATAGATCGAATAATTCTTTCTTCTTTCTAGTAATTGTTGTTTTTTGAACACCTGAATTAGTAGAAATATTAACCCCTACATCATAATGCAGTCCGAAAAATGCAGCTGGGTCAATAAATGAAAGTATCTCTTCTTTTTTAGCCCGTAATTCTAGTCCAACTAAATCAGTTGCATCTATTTGATGATATTCTTTTTTTAGATATGCTAAATCAATGTTAATCCTTTCAATAGAAGTTACTATTTCAAAACCTATTTTGTGAGTTGTAGTAAAATCACCAAACCATTCTCCTTGCTTCACAAACAAAGGGCGTACTTCTTCCTGAGAGTTGTCATAGATTTTTTCGATATTTAAATTATTTGCTAACGAATCAGTATAACCGAAAACTTTAGGAGAAGGATCAGGAAGTTTTGGTAACTTAAAATCTATTTTATATTGTTTGTGGTCCTTCCAAAGACGAGCTATAAATTCATTATTAGTAGAATCTTCTAAAGCGATTTTATCTTTATCAATGAGTAGACTCTTTTTTTCTATTCCTCGATACACAAAATACTTAATATTGTTGAAATTTACTTTTAAACTTTCTATTGGTTTAATAATAATATTTACCAATGTATCTACTTCAGATTGTTGAACTATCATCATTCCATCTTGACATGCATATGCCTTTGCAATTTCATCTAACTGAAACCTTGAAGTAACATTAAACTTGTTGATTGGGTCGGAAGAATCTACTCCAAAAGTGTCGGTATGGTTTTGGATTGATAGTTTGTTTGGGTCTATGAAGGAGTGCATTGGATTAAGATGTTGATTTTTTATTTTGACTGTTTTTTATCAATTTTATAAATTACTTAACATTTTCATTTATAATTTCATCAATAACAAATTGTGAGTCAATTGGTGTAATCAGCGTTACAATTGTTCTTTTTTCTTTTTGACCTTCATACACAATAGTAGAGTCTTTAAATAATTTGATAATATCTAGTTTTAAATTTTCTATTTCTTGAATAGTAAGCATTTTACCAATCTTGTAGTTTGACATGGTAATCTCTTCAATACAATAGTCAGTGGGAGGGCTTTTTTCTTTCCTCATATATTAGTCGTCTTTCCGCATTGCTCGAACAAAATCATAATATCCACCAACCCAGCCAAATTCGCCACCATATTCATTGTCTAATTTGTCTAAAAATGCTTTTACAGCTTTACCACTTGCAAGCATTAATGTTTGGTCGTTGTCGCCCGATTGAATAAAAAGCATTCCATTTTTATGGGAGCATTTAAAACCACCCATTTCTGTAACACCTACAATACTTTCATAAAGACAAAAAATGTCTTCTATATCTTTGTCTTCAAGGTTATCTAACCATTCTTGAAAATCTGTTGTTGTTGCCATTATTTTTTGATTTAAATTTTTTGATCGAATTTTCTCATTTTTTCATTATTCTATAAATGGTTTCTTTAATTCTCCATATTTAGGTTTTCCATTATACCTTTCTTAACTAAAAAAAAGATAATCATCCATCAATTAGAATATTTCTCATTTCTCCGCTCTCTTTGAACGAAATCAGGATTGAGTCCCCGTTCAATGCTTTTAAAAACTTAATTTTCATTTTTTTTATTCTCTAATACAATGTTAACTGAACAAAAAACAATTTATTTAGAAGGATTTTGGATTAAAAAAAATTAAGTTCTCTTATTTCTTATCTATTGAGGTAAATCTATCTGCAAAATTCACAAAGACAAGCTCACAAAATCTACCATAATAATAGCCTTCGAAATCTTCTAATTCATCTTCTGTCTGTTCGAATTTAAGTACTTGAACTTCCAATTTATCGAATAATTTATCAGGAGTTAATTCTATTACACCTTTTTCACCCCATTGACCAATATGCTTTAAATACTTGATTTTTTCGTGAATAAAAATTTTCCAAGTATCAAGTTCTCCATCTTCAATCTTTTTTATAATAACATTTTTCAATGAATTTGGATTTGGTGTATTAAATTCTAATTTCATAATTTATTTTATTTAAATAATATTCAATCAAATCTACCTTAATCTCTCCAATCATTAATCAACCAAACCTCACTTGGAGTATATTCCCCTATAAAACCACGGGTTTGAAAAGTAGGGGAGGATGTGATTTAACTTACTTCTAAGATTAGTTTATTCAGATTAATTATCAAATCATTATTAATTATTTTACTACAAACGTAAAACATTCATTTTTAAAACTTTCTAAATCATTTTTATTTTCCAATGTCGGATTCATATAAAGTTCAAATAAATGATAGTTGGTTTTATGCGTACCATCGTTTTGCCTGTTTACAGGAAATTTAATGTCTTCAATTTGATCTTTTCCATCGCATTCAGTTCTTATTTTTACCACATTTAAACTTTTATTGGCATTAGGATAGTAATGTTTAAATTTAGGATAGAATAAAAAAACACCAGATTGTTGTAATATCATACCAAATTTTAATCGATATGAATTATTTTCATATTTTAACTTGTATTCTGGTCCATCAGGTAGCTCTCCAAGCAATTGGCCTGTTGTATATATTGGTTCAAATGATTTGCTCCATGTTCCTGTTGGTTGTCCATTTATATTTTGTGAGCTATCAACAAGTTTTAATATCCGTAAAAAAATTCTGTGAAAATCAAAGTTTTTCAATTGAACTGTTTCATTTCTGGTGCTGCCATTTATGTTGTTCTTCACATTAACATTAAAAACGTCTGAAAAATTCATTTCAAACCAGATTGTATCTCCAATATTGTAGCTTTCTTTTGTAGGATAAACAGAAACAGGATGTTCAAAAGTAAAATAAGACCATTGACAGATTTCTTTCTGTTTTTTGCAACTTGATGACATTAGTAAAACACTAAGAATAATCCAAAAGAAATGTTTCATATATTTAAAGTGTTTAAGCAGTGCGTAAACCGCACTGCTTTGATTGAATTTAATACCCGTAGGATTTGAATAAAAGGTTAATGTTTGTTTGTTGTGAACTTCCGTATTCAGAAATAAATCGAGTTTTGTATCCTGTAACTGAAACCACATCAACATCCATAGAACCAAAACATTGTGCGATTGAATATCCGCTTACATTATCAATTACAGACGTAGAAGTCGGTTCAATTCCATTATCTGTTAAATCATGATAAACACCATCCGGTATCCAACCATAAATACCACTATTGGGAATGAAATTTTCAATTTCAGTTATCCATGTGTTACCTATTGATGTAGTATTCCCATATCTCAAATGTGCAAATCTTGACCCGCAAAAATCAGCCCATGCCTCTGAGATAGCAATTCTACCTGAACCATTTGTGTTAGCATCGCCATATCCTCCATGTTGTACAACATAAGAAATGTAAGGAGTCCAAAAGGTATTTCTAACCTTATTATAATGACTTGCATGTGATAATTCATGAAATAATGTCTGTGCAATTTTATCAGAATAAATATTTTCAGCTGCTTCACTGCCAGAATAGTTGTATGTGATGTCAGGGGGATATTGAAGTAATACTTGTAAACTAACTGCAAACCAAGGATGACCAGATGTAACTAAAAACAATTTTGTTGCATCCAATATCATACTTGAATTCCCCATTTGTTTTAGCATAGGAGCAGCCGCATCTGTAGATAGACTATGACCTTTTTTTCCTGCATTAGTTAACCACATATTTAATCCTAAAGGAGGTGCTTGTATACCTTCTTGCGAACAATATACATGATGTTCACGTATTGCATTTAACGTATGGCACGCCATCCAAAATCTTTTGTTGGATGAGTTCAAATCACTAGAATTATTAAATGTATAGTTGATGTTTTCTAATGAACCATTCTCAAATTCACCTATATTTTTTCGTTCAGTGAAAAATATATCTAAGAAATTTAATCCTTTAATACCTCGAATATCAACGTACTCATTTTCAAAAATGATGATGATATTTACATCACGATTTTTTCTGTATGTTTCATTACATGAAAAATAACCATTATCATCAGTATAGCCTGTTCCAATATCAAACCACCATCTAGATCGAACTTTTGCTTTTTTAACAGCGACATTTGTAATAGTACCATTAATGTTTTGTTGAACTTTAATATATCCTTTAGGAGTGTATTTAGAAGAAGCTCTTTTAGGGGCTGAATCTACATCGTCTTCATATCCAAGAAGGTTTAAAGATTTTGAAATTAAATCATCAGAAGAAAATTCATTGAATAAACTTTTTGTTCGTTTACCTTCTTCTGATACTAAATTGGGTAAAAATAATGAGTCTATTATCTCATGTTTTATTTTTCCGAATTTATAATCAGGTTTTACTGTTGTGTACAACCAAGTCATTGTTGTGTTAGGTGAAGCTGGGTCATGGAATGCAGTTCCATATTGTTCAACTTCTACATCAAGAGGAATATCCCAAAGGATTAAACCTTGTTCTTCTAGTTCTTTTGATTCCTCTGTTGTTTCAGGGAAAAATCGCACATAGAGTTGGTTAGTTTCTAGTTCTGTTTCTGTTTTCTCTCTTGATAGTTGATTAAATGCATTTTGCATATTTTCAACAGTAAAAGGGTTAGGAAGTTTCTTTCCTATTTTTGTCGGTGTATCTGTTTCAAAAGTTTTTTGAGTTTGTGTGTTTGGAGTAGGAATTATTTCTCCTTTTTTACAACTTGTAATCAATGTAACTCCTATGATCAGATAACAAAAGGAGTTAATAATTTTCTTTTTCATTTTGTATTTAATAGTTTTAGTTTATTCCTTACTTTGTGTCAAGAGTGTTCAGGTCATTATATTCTCTCGTTATTTGCTTTTGATAAACTAGTTTCAAAAGTACTTTTTTTTAATTTTCCAGTAGATGGTTGTTCTTTACTTTTTATCTGTTATTTCAGCCTTTAACTTATCAAATTATTTACTTATAACTAATTGTGATTTAGTTACATTGTAATATTTGAAAGTCAAATATAAATTCAAAAAAAAATATTTTGAAACAGATTACCCAACTTGGAGTAGATTCCCCTATAAAACCACGGGTTTGAAAAAGTAAGGGATTGAAAATTTCTTTAAAAATAACTTAATCAATTTATTATTTAAATAAAATGAAAATATTGATTCTTGACTTAACAAATCAAAATCAATTTTCGAAAAAATCAATAGAATAGGTTTCGTTCAACAGCCTTTTTCATCGCTTGTCTTTCAGACACGACGAAAAGATAGTTGCTAGCGTTCTGTCTATCAATGCTCTGTTTTCCATTGTTTACTGCTGTCTTTGTGCGTTGGCTAAGTGGCTCTTTTCGATTTTTTAGCGTTGGACTTTGTGTTGCAAAAAAATACAAATATGCCACCAAAACTTTGTTTTTATATTGTCAGTTTTTCTTGTGTCATTGTTATACCGTCATAAAAATATTCAATAATGTATTTGTCGAAGTCGTCAATAAATATTGAAAAAATTTTTTCCTTTCCTATGTTATGAAACATTTCTATTGCGTTATGAATATTCAACTCATCGTCTAAAAAATTTACCAAACCATATTGATGTAATTTTCTAGAAATCATTCTTGGCAAACCATATTCTTCAAGCTGGTAAACAACAGATGGCAAAAAGGCATGAGAAACCCTAGAAATGAAAGGAGATACATCAGTACCATTATTTAATATTTCCTTTTGTAGAATATTTATGTCACTAATTAAAGAAGATAAATTGAAAGCAGCAATTCTTTCAAGTTTGAAAAATTGCTCAATATCTATTTCGTCTTCGTCCAATTCGTCTAAAAGTTCAGGAATTGTCCTACCCCAGTTGTCAACCAATACTTTAACAAATGTTACAAATTTTCTGTGTTGAGCACCATAAGGTCCATCACCCCATTCTCCAGGGTGAAGACTAATAATCTTCCATAAAAGTCTGTCCCATGATTCGGTGTCATTAGAGTTTAGAAACGATAATCCATTCCATTCTTCAGGATTTTGCTTCATCTGTTTTGCCGTTTCTTTTATGAAGTCAGAATTGTTTGATTGAAAAATATTCTCATTAAGTAATCGGTCGTATGTTTCCTTGCCAAGTATATCATACATTTCTTGTTTAAAAACAGTAATTTTAGCTATCTGCTCATTGTTCAAACTTGTTTTGTAAACATCCGCATCAATGTCTCCTAAAATTGTGTCAGGAAAAGGTATATCTAATTGAGTTGTACCTTCCTCTGGAGGTGCTTCTAAAAGATAAATTTTACCGATGAAGTATTTAAACATCCTTCCTCCTCGTCCAATAATGTTTTTATAAGTGAAGCTATCAAGAATACTATTACTACCACTTTTTCTATTCCTCCAAATAATAACGTTTTCGGCAGATGTATTAACACCTTCTATGATTGAAGATGTTGAAATAATATTGTCAATCCCATCCTTTTCCTCAAATAGTTTTACCTGTATTTGGCTTATGGAACGATGCAGTTGACCATTATGAATACCAATTCCTCGCTTAATTAGATTTGTCAATTTCCAATTAGCACCATAATTTACTGTTAGCCATTTTGAAAAGCTAATAAGTAACGGTTTCTGCGAAATGGGAATGTTTTCATTTAACAGATTTGAAACTTTATCGATTTGCGGATATGATGCCGCGTAAATGAGGGATTTTGTTTTAGTCTTAGCTAGAATGTTTAAAAGGGCTTGCCCTTTTAATATTTCATCTCTATTGATTTCTTTATATAAATCAAACTTTTCGAGATACACCGTATTGAAATCTAATTTATCCTCAAAAGCCATGTCCTTGGTAAAAACATTGTCTCCAATAGATGTAATATTTGGTGCTAGGAAATATTTCTGTTTAGATTTTTGTCCAAGTTTAATAATTGCTTTAAGCAATGATGGAGAACGTGTTTTATCATAATCAGAACTTGCCTTGTAGAATTCATCAATAATTAAAATATCAATGTTGTCTATTTTGTTAACATAATTCATTGCCCGTTCTTGGGGAAAAATGAAAATATTTTTGTCTGATAATTCTACCTCTGTAGTAGTTATTATTTTGTATTGATTAGAAAACTTCTTGTACAAACGTCTTCTTGTTTCGTCTGTCAATGCAATAGTTGGAACAATAATTACCACATTATTTGGTTTGTTGATTGAAATAAAAGCATCAATTACAAAGCTTTTTCCAAAACTAGTTGGTGCGCTCACTGCAATATTTTCTCCATTCACTAATCTCTTTAGAAGTGAAGATTGCTCTCTATGTAAAGTGGATTGTTTCCCCCCTATATTAACTTTAAATACTTCAAACACATATCTGTCTTCCCAAGAAGAATTTTCAGGCTGGAGATAAGGAAATAAACCAGTTGCTCTAATCAAATGATTTACGAGTGGGGAATATTCAATTTCATTTCTTGCATGATAGTCAAGTAATTTAATTAGCTCATTTCTTGCCATAACCTCGTTATTAGCAGTTAGGTAATCATTTACTATGTGACAGGTTTCAAAAATTTCCATAAGGCTATTGGTTTTTATAAAAATCAGCGATTGAAACAAATTTGTCAACGATTACTTTCTTGTCAGGAACTGGTAATAAAATAATATGAAAGTGTATTTCTGAATACATATGAAGTCCTCCAAATTTATTTATTTGTTTTTTAAAGTATGATTCACTTCTTTGTTTATGGTATATGATTAGGTCATTCTTATAGTCGTCTGTCAAAGTTGTTTGTGCCTTGGTAATTTCACATTCATGAAGCAGAAGTATTGGAATGTGAAGTTTAGGTTTAAGGTTGTCTAAAGATTCTTTTGGTGCTAATGCTGCTGTAATTTTATTACGCAATATTTCATCTACTATTAGAAGATTGATATCTGAAACATTCGTAATAATACTATTTTCCTTTTTGATTTTATTTGTCGACAAAGAGTTTTCAACTGAATCTATAATTACTCCAAGCCTTGCATCTTCGATGCTATTATAAAATTTTGCTTCTCCAAACCAGATTGAAAAATCAGTCCCTCCATTTTCAATTACGATATGAACACTGTCAGCTCCTTTTGCGTTGTCTTGAGGATTTTGTTTGTAAAATATTTTGGGAACAACAGGTAAAGCATTGAAGTGGTGTTTCATTATTCCATAAAGTATTATTTCTGCTAATTCACTTCCTTTACTTATATCTCCGTATTTGTCCGTTAGTCTTAAACTTTGTGCAGCGGATGTAAGTAAAGAATGGCTTTTATCTACAAGGCTTTCTCTTTCGTTGAAAGACAATGAGGTTTCTGCAATATTATCCCAAATAAAGTTTTGAAATTCTTGAAATCGCCATTTACCGTCCTCGAAGTCATTAATCATGCTTAAGACTTGTTTATTGTCAACGGGGGTAATAGTTCCGTCTCTATTTGTATTAGCAAATGAGTCATCAATTAGAATTTCAAATTTTATCATGTGTCTATTTTATTTATGTCGTATGGTGCGTTTGAGCAAAATTAAATGTGGTGTTTTGGGTCGGCTTGTGTGTTGGAAAAACACCTCTTTTAATTTTGCGAAGGGTTGACTGTCTGTTAATTTTTGTAATGTCTGTCCGTTTCGCTTGTACCTAACGTTTTGAGCTTGGAGCAGTAGCGGATTTCTAAACACAAACTGTCGATATACCACAAAAGTTGATATGCATTAGAATGTTCAAATAACCACTTTACCCGCTATTTTGTCAAACGCCTATTATGGTCTGAGCTTCTGTTACACCAAATTTTTAACGTCATTATAAAGCTTTTTTAAATGTTCATCAGTCAAGTCCATTAGTGGTTCATACATAAAGGAATTTAGATGAATGTTTTCAGCAGTCATAAGATTTACTCTGTCCAAAACCCCAATATTGTCATTTAACGCAGGGAACTCCCTTTTGTATTGTTCAACTATTTTACCTGTCTCTTTCTTTAATAAGTGCATATGAAAATTAACGTCTTTTATTTTGGAAATCATAAATCTTTCTGCAATTAATCTTATGCCGATGGATATACATATTTTGTATTTTATATCTAAAGGATTACCGTCATTAAGTTTGTATATCTCTTCTGATTTGTTAAGTATCAAATCGAATACCTTATCTTCTAAATTTACTTTGGTTTTTGATTGGGCAAAAGTAAAATTGAAAATTTTCAGTACATCATCAACTTTTAAATCTTCAGTTCTAGCAATGGCTTTTTCTATACGTTCTGGTTTTAAGTGCAATAACGATGTTAATAGAAGATAGTTATCATTGTCATCGCCAATTGTATATTGGATTAAGTTCCTGACAAATGGAATACATGCAATAAAAGTAAAATCACAACTGTCATAATCGCTTCTGAGGATTGGGAATACATCTCTCTTCTCACCCTTAATTAGTTTAATTTCTCCCGACTTTCTAATGGTTGACCAATTCCCATGATAGTTTATTTTAGTCCCCAATCTGCTTTTAATAGTTTTATAAAAGTCAAAGTTGTGTGTGAGTATTATCATAAAGAAATGAGGGTCATCTAATACGTCTTTGAGATACTCAATTATTGCGTATTTGTTCTTGTAATCAAATGAGTCAGCAATATCATCCACTACAACAAGCTGATTTCTGTTAAGTTTTTTTCTCGTCTCGATTTGAAATATTATATTTAAAAGATAAAAAACTCTCTGTTCTCCTGTGCTTAATGATTCTTGTAATTCAGAGCCACCTAATAGTTTTTCATCATCTGGCCCATTGCCATCTTTGTATTTAAACAAAAGGGATGCTGGCTCGCTGTTTAAAATTACATTTTCTTGGTTTTTAATTTGTACTTCAAACGGAACGGTAAATCGTCTTTTAAAAATGTCAATTACTTCTTTCCATTGCACTTGTTCCTTTTTAGCTTCTTCTTCAATTTTAGCTCGTTGTTCAGATGTGTCTATATATAGTTTAAAAAGCACATTGAACTCATTTTTAAATGTAGAAATATAGTTGATTATGAGTTTTTTTCTAAAGTTATTTAAGTCAGCAAATTCTTTTATTATATCTTGGTTATGTTCAATGTAGCTTCTGAATTTTCTTAACTCTGAATTACTATTTAAATACTTATCAATTTCATTGAATTTGCTAGTCAGCTCTGGGTCTTTTAGAACTTTCTCTTTTTCGCTATTAATTAACTCTTCAAGTTCTTTTGCATCGCTTATTTCCTTTTCCTTGATTTTTACTTTATGTTTAGCAGAAAAGAAGTTGTTGTCTTTCAGTGATTTTGTTACTGAATCAGCATTGAAATGATTAAAAGTACCTTTCATAAAAAGAGTATCATTTTCATTAACAAGCGTGTCATAAATCCTTATATAATCTTTAATTTTTGATTTGAAGTCTTTGCTTTCAAGAAATTTTACAGCCTTTTCATTAAAAATTTCAGTGTATAGAATGTTTGTGTAAACAGGCTCAATAATTTCATTTATTTGGGATTCATAAGACTCAAAGAATTTAAAAAAGTCTTGTTTAAAAACGGTTTGAATTTCTGTTTTAATTAGATTTACTTTCAAGCCAATAAAGGGCTGAATTAGTTTAACAAACTCTGTCTTTGACTCATAGAGTTTTGCATTAATAGAATCATACTTGTTCTTAAGTTTTTCGTTAGCAAGAATAGTTGATGCTTCTTTGAACTCAACAGTCTTCATTCTCTGAATTACAAAAACTTGCTCTTTATCAATTTCAACGCCATCTACTTTTACTTCTCTGTGATTGACCCTGTTTGAAAAAATTCTGTCTTTAGAAACTCTGCCATTGGCAATATCTTCTAATGTCAATGCAAGTGAAGATTTCATTACACCGTTTGTAGCATATACAAGTTGTGTTTTAGATTCTCCAAAATTAAACTTGTGTATAAATCGTCTAATGCCGTAGCAGTTTTCTAAGTGAATTTCTAATTCAGTCATTTAGTATGATTTTGTCAGTATAAGTAGTGTTTTTTATCGCTTACAACTAATATTTTTTGATTAACAACGGAGAATATTATTCCATTTTTCCTTCCCTCAATACCTCTCCCAATTATTCAAAATCCCCTCCATCCCAATTTCTTATTTTCTGATTTCTGAAGGAGTATGAAAACTCATATATTAAAGTTTAACAAAATCAAATCTACCCCTCTCCATCTAACTGTCCAACATCAAAACCCAACTTGGAGTATATTCCCCTATAAAACCACGGGTTTGAAAAAGTAGGGGAGTGATTAGATTTTTGCTAATCCCTTCAATAACTCTATCAATTCAGGTTGCGGGTGCATGTCGCTTTTGTCGGCACGGTAAGACACGTGTGTATAGATACCGTTTTTACCAGAAAGAGCATCGTTGTTGATGTCCCACATAGTAGGGTGGTATTCGGTTGAGATTTTATATGTGTCACATAGGTAAACCAATAATTGTCTTAATGACTCAAGTTGAGCGGAAGTGTATTTATGAAAATAGCGGTAGCCCCTCCAAGGTTTGCCATAGTCGATGATAAGATCTTTGCTTATTTCTTTGTTGTAGGCAGTGTAAAATTTACCGTCTTTTTCGGTAATCCCTCCCCAGTTACATACTTCGATCGCTATCGATTGTTGATTTAAAACAGTGTTGTTTGCTAACTTCAAACCTAAGTGATGCGCCCAGTGTTTACTGCTAAAAGCTTGTGCGATTGTTCCGTCTCCTCCAATTACGAAAGCAGTAGCCACACGTTCGGTGTTTGTTTTCCATGCGTTAATTACGTTGGTCGGATTAGAACCACTTACAGTGTGATGAATTACTATTTGCTTCTTTGCAAATTCTTGCTTGTAATATTGTGTTTCAGGTAAAGGAACTTGAACAATTTTGGAAGTGTCTAATTTGGTACTCATTTCTAATTATTAAAATAAATTTCTATCTCTTAAAATTAGAGTATCCAATACGATTAAAAAAGGCGTAAAATTACGTTTTATCTTAGCGTAAATTTACGCTATATAGAGTGATTTTACGCTAAGTTTGGCGATTTTCAGTGTTTTTTCAATACAATGCGCTATTTTAGATAGACACTATTTTAAAAAAAAATTAACATGGCAAAGATTAATCACTTGAATTATCTAGATATCGTAGATACGATATTTTCATCTTCAAAAAATAAAGGGTTAACACATATTGATTCAGACGAAACTTACTTTGATGGTTCTGGATTTTTGATTCAAGGGAAAGAACTAAAAAACTTTGGAACGTGTGGCTATTTAGGTTTAGAAACACATCCGAAACTAGCAGAAGGTTCCATCGATTTGATTAAAAAATATGGTACTCAATTTTCTATGGGTAGGGTTTTTATGAGGCCTAAATACATTCGAGAATTAGAGGAACTTATGGGAGCTATCTTTAACAATAACAAAGTATTATGTTATACTTCTACTTCAACGGCTCATATTTCAGTACTTGCAAACGTAATAAAATCAGATGATTTGATTGTTTTGGATCAACAAGTGCATTTTAGTGTACAGTTTCCGGCTAAAAACACTAAACTTCAAGGGACTGAAATTAAAATGATTAGACATTCAAATTTTGATATGCTCGAGGATATACTAAAAAATGAATCGAATAAATACAATAAAGTTTGGTACTTAGCAGATGGTGTGTATTCTATGCATGGAGATTTTCCAGACACAGATAGATTACAACAATTGCTAGATAAATATCCTAAATTACACTTGTATTTTGATGATGCGCACGGTATGAGTTGGTATGGTAAAAATGGGGCAGGGTATGTGTTTGATAAACTTGGTGTAAGTAAAAGAATTATCGTAGTTTCAACATTAGCAAAAGGTTTCGGATGTGTTGGAGGAACAGCTGTTTTTTACGATGAAGAATTATATCGAAAAGTAGATATTTTTGGCGGTCCACATAGTTATTCGCATCCTTTGACTCCTGCGAGTGCTGGAGCCGCAATTGCTTCTGCAAAAATTCATCTTTCTTCGGAAATCTATGATTTTCAACGCGAACTTTTCGATTTAACTTCACACATGGATAGATTATTAATCGAAAAGAATTTACCAAACTTATCAGCACCAAATTCGCCAATTTACTACATTGGAGGAGGATTGAATAAAGTGACCCATAATTTTGTAAATCGTATTTTAAATGAAGGTTTTTATGTGAATACCGCTACTTTTCCTGCGGTTCCAAATGATTTGTCTGGATTGAGGTTTACCATCACAAGACACGTAAACAAATCTGACATTGAAGAATTTGTTGATGCAATGGCACATCATCTACCTCTCGCTATTGAAGAAGAAAATGATGATATTGAGAGAGTTTATAAGGATTTTAACGTAGAATATAAAGGTAAAAACAATAATAAAATTCACAAAAAAAATAATAGTTTAATAGTAAATATTTATAAATCTATTGATGAAATTGAACCTAATTTATGGGATACATATTTTGAAGGAAGAGGTAATTTTTCGCACGATGGAATTAAATGTATGCAAGAAATTTTTAGTGGAAATGAAAAACCTGAGCAAAACTGGAATTTTTTCTTTTTGATTATTAAAGATTACGATGAAAAAGTCATTCTTGCTACTTTTTTTACCTCCGCTATTTACAAAGATGATTTACTTTCTCCTGAAAATGTTTCAAGAAGAATAGAAGAAAAAAGAGCTGATAATCCATATTATTTATGTTCAAAAACATTAACAATGGGGTGTATGTTTGCAGAAGGTGATTTTTTATATGTTGATGAAAATCACTCACAATATTTAATGGCAATAAATAAATTAATTGAAGTAGTATCACAATTAAAAGAAAAAGAGGAGGCAACAACAGTGATTTTTAGAGATTTTTTTGAACATTCACCAGTTGTTAAGATACTTGAAGAAAATGGTTATGTGAAATTTGGAATGCCGAACATAAATATTGTTCAAAATCCAAAATGGAATAATATTGATGAGTTGATGTCTTTAATCGATTCAAAAAAGAAAAGGGATAATATAAAACAATATGCTGTGAGACATTTAGATAAATTTGAAATTAAAAATTTTAAAGAAATTACTGAAGATCAGTCAAATATTTATTATGAGCTTTTTATGAATGTTAAAAAAGCAAACTATTCATTTAATTTCTTTGACTATCCTAAAAAGATAATTAGTATACTGTCTAAATATAAAAACTGGGAATTTACAGAAATTAGAATTAAAGAAACTAATGAAATAGGTGCAGTTATTATGGGGTTTGTAGGTGAAAATCATTATACACCTTTTATTGTTGGTTTAGATTATAAATTCATAAATTCACATCATATTTACAAACAAACAATGTTTCAAATGGTTAAAAGAGGTAATGATTTAGGAAAAAAAATTGTATATCTTGGTTTAACAGCTGATTTTGAAAAACAAAAATATTTAGCTGTTTCACATAAAATTAACGCTTATATAAAATATGATGATACTTTTAATTTAGAAGTTATTGAATCTTATTCTAATATTTATAAATAAAATGGAAAATGAAGTAATTAAATACTGGTTTGATGCTGGTATCCTTTTTTCTGAATACAAAGGTAAAGTAGTTGGAAATTACAAAACTATTTCATCAGTTATTCAGTTAAGAAACAAAATTTCGAATAATCAAAATCAATATTGGTGTTATGATATTCGGAATCTAAAAAGTATGGATTTAGAATCTAGAAAATACGCTGATAAATATGGTCAAGATTTTTTATATGCCTGCGCTGTGATTGTCAACTCTCCTGTCACTCAATTTATTTTCAATGTCTTTTTAAATTTAAAGTCACCAAAAATTCCTTTTAAATCTTTTTACAATGAAGAAGAAGCTGTTGATTGGTTAAAAAAAATAAAACAGGAAAACGAAAGTGTCAAATAGAATTAAAAATATAATATCTAAACTAGCTGAATCTAATTTGATTGATTCTGAAATAATAGATCAAAATTTAGATGATTTTGAAATTATTGAAAATGCAATTAATCAATTGATTGGTCAATTACAATATTTTAATAAGAGACATCTTAATTTGGTAAATGCTGTAGAAAATCGACTTTACAATGATGATTTTTCGCCAATTGAATATTCTGAGAATGAAGATATAATAGATGTAATTACAATGAGCTTTAACACTTACATTGAAGAATTAAGTGATAAAATGATTTCTAAAGATTATTTCCATGATATGTTTAATAATCTTCCTGTAACGATCTTTGTTTTTAACTCTAATTTTAAAATTGTAAATGCAAATAAAGCAGCGTTAGATTTTTTTTCAATAAACTATCATTTTGATGAAAAAGATGATGTTAAAATTGAATTACCCGATCAAATTTCTCATTTTGTTGAAGATTTTAAAAATAAAAATGATTCAAATGATAGTAAAATCATACAATTAGTTATCAATAAAAAGAAATTTTTTATTGATTCAACAGTCTATAAAACTACTTTGAATGATGTTGAACATGTTTTGTTTATTGGGATAGATATAACAGAAAAATATATAAATCAAAATAAGATTTTACGAGCTACACTTCACGGACAAGAATTAGAACGAAAATGGATTTCTCAAGAATTACACGATTCGTTGGGGCAAAATTTAAATGCTGCAATTAGTCATTTCAATGCTAGTTTAGAAATGGATAAAAACACGGATTTGTTTAACGAAACGGTACAAACAAGTAAAGATTTGTTGTTAGATTCAATTGATTTTATTCGAAAAATGGCTCAAAACCTTAAAATGGCCGATTTTGAAAATACTTATTTTGTACAAACGGTGTTTGATTTCACCAACAAACTGAAAAATTTAGGTCCAGAATTTATCGTTTCTGCAAATACTAATTCTATCGAATTTGATAATAAAAAGGATGAACTTTTTGTGTTTCGAATTATTCAAGAGTTTGTAAATAACACCATGAAACACGCAAACGCTACATTGGTGTATATCATTTTTAATTTTAATAAGAAGACAGACGAGTTAGATATTAAAATTTTAGACGATGGAATTGGTTTTGATATGGAGAAAACAAGTTTTAATAATGGAATTCATAATATCAAGCAACGTTTAAAAGCGTTGAATGCTGAGTATAATTTCAAATCAAAAGTTGGAAAAGGAACTGAGTTAAAATTTACTTTAAATTTATCCAAATCAAAAAAAGTTTCTAAAAGTAAAACAAAAACAACGCTTAATACAATTTAAATGACGGATCATGTAAAACTTCTCCTTGTGGATGACCATAAATTAATCAGACAAGGGATTAAATTAATGCTTTCACAACAAAGTATTTACAATTTTAAATTTACGGAAGTTTCCAGTGGGGAGGAGTTGATGCAATTACTCTCAAATGAGAGTTTTGATTTTATGATATTAGACATTACCCTAAAAAAAATGTCTGGGATTGATGTCTTGAAGCAAATGAAGCGAAATAAAATCAAAATTCCGGTATTGGTGCAAAGTATGCATAGTGAAGTAGATATTATTCGTCAAGCTTTTGAACATGGTGCTAATGGATATATGCTAAAATCTTCTGAAAAAGATGAGATTATTACTGCTATTCAACAGATATTTGCCGGTATCCGATATATGAGTCCTGAAATTTCCCTCATTTTTTCCAATGATATTGCAAATAACTTAAATACAAGAAAAAAGACAGACCTTACAGTTAGACAAATAGAAATTATGAAAAGTCTAGCGAAAGGTAAAACCTACGAAGAACTAGCAGAAATTTATTCGTTAAGTAGAAGAAGTATCGAAGGACACCGAAATCGAATTTTGAAAAAGTTGAATTTGAAAACGACTGCCGAATTGATTCGTTATGTCTTTGAACAAAAATTATAATTTTTCATTGTGTTTTTTGTAAAATCATGTTTTTAAACACAAAAATTCAAGCTTGTTGATAAATTTTTAAAAATTACATAATTTAGATTTAACTATTTTGTTTTGAATGTTTTGTGTTTTTAATTGTTACGTATATTTAACCCAGTTTATCCTATACATTCTTATAAAAACACGAATTCATCGTGGTTTTTTTGTGCTCAAAATGTAAATCAAGATTCAACCCTTGATTTTAGTGTTTTTCAAGCCAATTTTAATCAACTAAATTTAGCGTAAATTCACCCTACAACCTAGCGTAATTTTACGCTAGTAATTAGCGTAAAATTACGCTACAAGTAGTATAATTACCTCAAATAGAGTTTGTTTGTTGTAGTGTAGAAAATAATTTTTAAGTTCGTGCGTTGTAGTATTTAAACGTAGTTGTTTAAAGGGTGAGTAAGGGAACTAAAAATTAAATTATGGCGGATTTTTTCTTTTTTACGGATGTTGATTTGTTGAATTCTCAAACAGCGGAACAGGCTTATGGACCAGCAGGAGTTTTTGAGGGAAAAGATCGTTTTAGAATAACTTCCTTACATTCTGCAACAGGAACCCCAAATGCTTATGCAATATGTGATGGACATGTGGCTGTTCAGCAAGATAGTCAAAATACAAATCTTATAAATTTAATACTTAAACCAAGCGTACAACCAAGTTTTAATATTTCAACTATTAGTTATGTTATTTATAAGGGAATTTTAAAAAGTTCATTAATCGAAGAAACAGGCGAAGTAAATACTACAGATATTACAAACAATTTAACTCAATCAATTAAAAAATCTTGGGACGCATATTGTGTTGCTAAGAAACTTTCTAAATCACAACCTTCAGAAAAAGCATTGGGGATTAATTTAAATAACCAAACACCAAATTTTTCTGATACTGATCCAATAGATAATCTATTTTATCAAGAAGAAAGTGAATTTCAGTTTTCAAAAGTTTTATCTGGATGGAAAATTGGGAATTTTGATCCTCAACTTTTTGGAATTGAAATAATCACTGAAAGTGTTGGATATGATCCTAAATTAAAGTTAGCTAGAAATCTTCAAAATTATATATTAGTAGATCAATATTCTGGTAGTGATGATAGATTACTTTTTGAACATTGGCACAAAAAAGAAGAAATTTTAAATTTTTATGACCCTGCAGCTTTTTATGGGAGCTTTTATGTTTCAAAATTGAAGTATAAAAAAATAGATTTATCGAATGAAAAAATAAAAACGGATGAGATTTACACAAAAATTTTAAAAGGAACTCATCATAATATAGATGAAAATGGCAATTTTTACAATAGGAATAAAGTTTATTTAGATATTAGAAATGAACACAATCAATCTTTTAATTATTATAAAAATTATGGCACTCAACTTTTATTGAGTTTAAATGAAGGAGATGAAACTGAAATAAATTATTATTCAAATAATTGGCCCATTTGCATTCTTAATTCCTCTCCTGATACTGTTTTTCCGTTAAACAACTATTCGAAAAACACGATATCTGTCAAATTGCCTGTTGGTGATAATTTTTCAGGATTGATATATGTTTCACAGGGGTATTTAAATAGTAAAAGCACCTTTAAAAAAGAACTGAATAACAAAAATAAATTTATAGAAATATTTACTGAAGATAATTTTACCAATAGTTTTATAATATTCACCCCAATAATCAATGAAAACAAAATTATTTCTAGTTACATCAAGTTAAGATATTTAAAGAAAAGAATAAAAGTTGAAAATCAATCAAATTCTTTATATCAATTATTGTCAACTGATTTTGCTGATTTAATTTTTACACCTTTTTTATTAAAAATTCCTTATTCAAGTTCATCATCAAATGGGGTAAAAATTAAAATATACAATGAAGAATTCTATATTGATTATTTAGAAGAAAGAGGATCTGATTTTGTTGCAAATATTGGAGTAGCAGAAGATTCTGAAGGAATTAGTTTTTTTGCTTATGCTAAAGATGTTAGAGAAACAAATAGTTTGTTCAGTAAGAAAGTCTCAATTTCCTTATCTTCAGAAATTGATAAAACATCAACTAATTTATTTTCTTCCTTTCTCGATAAATTTTCAAATTTAATAGTTGAAGAAAATTTTATTCAAGTTAATTCGTTGAATAATGAACCTATTCAGCTTTTACAAATCAAGGAAAGTTCATTATTCAAAGGATTCACAACTCCTAATTTTAGCAATGAATTTATTTCAATATCTTTTAGTAAAGATGAGTTTGATCAAATAAAAAGTATTGTAAACGAACAATCTGGTTTTTTACCAAATTATAAAATTTTTATGGGATATTCAGAAAGAACAAGTTTAAACGAAGACTTACTTGATGATTATTCGGATGATGTCAATCCTATTTTTTATGACAGTGCATCGATTCTATTTAAAGGGTTTAAAATCGAAAATTCAATTCTACAAATATCAGAGTTTACACCTTTATTAAACTCAAAACCATTTAAATTAATTTTTTAAAAATATGGCTAACGTAAATACACCAAAACGAAAGAACTCAGCCGGAAGCACAAGTGTTAAAACTGATCAAGGATTTTCTGTGAATAATTCGTTATTGAAAGAATTATTGAAATCTTTACAAGAAATATATTTATATGCAAAAGACAATCAGATTCCATCTTATTTAAACTTACCTAGCCCGTGTCCAAATTATTTGAAAGATATTATTAAAAATGGAATTTCAGATAAAGTTGGAATTATAAATATTAATCCAGAAACATTAACTATTGAAATTACGAATCCTGATGATATTGATTTAGGAGCTTATTGTACACTTTTATATAATGCAGTTGCATATCATTTAATTAAAGATTTGCAATTAGTTTCTATTGGTAGCATAACTTACTCAAAAAAACTACCTAATCAGTCAGGTTTTAATGATGATAAAATACAAGTTAAAAATAGAATTTTTAACAATGATGGTAAAACTCCGAAAGCAAATAATTTATTACCTCATATTTATATAGCTTTCAGGGATATTTTAATAAAAAATGGTTTTATTTTCCCAAAGGATGCACAATCCTTTGTTGACAGTAAATTTAATCTAATATTTTTTTCAAATTTTGGTAATATAGGATTAGATGTATCGCAAAATTTTAATCAAAAAAATTCTATAATAGGAACAATGTATAGTTACATATTTTCCTATGATAAATCAAAAGATATGATAATTTTAAATAAAGGTGTTTATAATTTTGATCCTTTGTTTATTAGTGGATTGAATTCATTGTCTAATAATCAGGATAAGAAAAATTTAATCGTATCTGAATGTTCCGATATATTTCTTAAAATTTTGAAAGAGTTCAATATCAAGAAATATGAAATAATAGATTTATATGTAAAGAGTATTTTTAAAATTAATTTTCCAAAATTAGCCCCTCCAAAAGGTAGTTTTTTAACAATAGGAGATGGTTCTGGAACAAATGGTATTCTTGATATTTCAAATTTTGGTGTATCATTATTGGATTATAATTTTATAGTAAGTACTAGAAAAAATAATTTGTATGATACACAAAACGATACAAATATAGATCCAATTAATATAACAGAAATAGAAAAACAAAAAGATTCTGTATATGATTATTGTTTACCGTTTGTAGAAAATAAAAATAAAAGAGTTTTTAACTCACTTAAAATTGGAGAACCATACAAATTATCACTAAAAATAAATGGATTTGATTCAGATACTAATTACCATATCAAAATACTAATAAATGGTGTTTTATGCGGTTTTCTAGTTAATCAAAATACTACTAATTATACACCAGAAATACCCACGCAATTAGATAATAAGTATCCAATAGCTATGTTTAATTCTGTTTCTAATTCTGATTCTACAATTTTTTATCATCCAACAAACTCCTCTGTGATAGCAATTTTTGATCAAAAATTAAAAAATTTGAATTTTATTGCGAGTCACAAAGTATTACAATTAGATGTTAAAGCTGATCCGACGAAATTTAAAAGAATTGAAGAAATTTCGATGTTATCATTATTAATCAATGATGTTGAGCCCAAATTTAAGTTTAAAATCAACGATTTGTTTGATAATGATCGATTTGAAATAAAAACGGATGATGTTGAAAATAAATTTTTAACATCTAATTCAGATATTAATCATGTTAAAAATTTAGCGAAATTATTGAATGATGAAGGTTTTCAATCAAAAATTAAAGTATATATCTCTCTTTCAGGCTCATATATAGGTAAATTAGTTAATCAGAATACTGTTGTTTCGGATTTAAATTATAATCCCCGCGTAAAACCTAAAGATCATGGAGCAATTAATTCAATTCCTTCTTATTATTCAAAGGTCCGACAATCAAATGGAAAAGTTAATTACACAAATACAAAAATTGAAATAACCATAGATTCTACAGCCAGTCCTTTAAGATCAAGATTGGACCAACGACTTGTAGGTCCTGTTGCACCATACGACTATAATTATTCTACTTCCACTAATAGTTCTAAGTTATTAGATTTAAATAAACATACGTGGTATGGAGCAGACACGACAAAAAATCCTGAGTCTTTTTTAATGGTAAATAATGTGAAAATCCCAGTATACAATCAGGTATTAACTGCATTGAGAAGTATTGGTACGCTCGAAGCTTTGTTTAAAAAAATTTTAATAGTTGCATCACAAGATCAGACAATGAATATTAATGTGATTAAAACTAATTTAGACAATATTTTAAGTTCTGTGTTTTGTACGACTATTCCAAAGGATGGAGATATTAAAAGTACAGAATTGAATAAAATTACTTACGAGGATTTTAAATCTTTTAAGTGGTATGAAACAACAGGTGTTCAATCTCAATTTTCTAATTTTAACTAAAACATGAGAATTTATATCTTGTTTTTAATTTTTTTATTGATTAATATCAACATAGTTGCGCAAGAGGATTTATTACCTCTTGACAGTTTGTTTAAGCTTTATAAGGCTACAGATACTGATAAACAAAAAGAAAAATTTAAGAATGTTTATAATTTTTATTTTGATAATTCTGGATATGCTTGTGCACCAATAGATTTACCAAATGAACTATTAAATGAAAAGGTTTTAACTTTTAAATTTTACTTACCTGTTAAAAAAGATTTTAATTTTAATGTAGAATGGTATAGAAATACAAATTATTATAAATCTTATGATAATCTAGAATATTTTAAAAGATTACAAGTTCTTGAAATTTATTCAAATGATAATGATTCATATTTGGATGATTTTTATTATAATTTGGGATATTATTATTTTTCATTTTACAATTTAAAACGTTTAAAGTGGTTAAATCTTGAACTCGATCGTTTAGTTTCATTAAGACTTTCAGAAAAGTTTGAAAATTTAAAAGAACTTGAAGTTTTACAAATACTAAACCACAAAGGGATTTCATTTTTTCCTCTATCCTTGGCATTTTCTCCGAAATTAAAAGTGTTAACAGTTAGAAATTTTGAGAAAGATTATTTTATCGATAGTAAACAAACAATTGACTCTATTAATTTTATTGAAACAGATAATTCAGAAATAATAAGATTAATTAAAGAAAATCACAAACAAATTAAAATTAGTTCTACTAAAATTGGATTTGATGAATATAAACAAGACACTTCAAATAACTTAATAGATAACATTCCAGAATTTATTTGTCAATATTACCCAAATGGTCAACTCAGTATTCAAGGTAGGGTAAATAATAAATATCAACCTGAAGGTAAATGGGAGTTTTATTTTGCAAATGGAAATTTAAAAGAAAGAAGAGTTTATAAAAATGGAGAACCAACGGGTGTTTGGCAAAAATTTAATTCTAATGGGAAATTAGTTTTAGTTAGAGATTATTTAGTTCCTGGAGTACTAAAGCAAAATAGTTTTGATAGTCTAGGTCGCATTCTATTTAAAAATGAAATTGAATATGATAGTTTGGGATATAAACACTCTCTTAAAATAAAGTATGACTATAAAAATCTCCATAAAGAAGTAGGTGCTTTTCGAAGCCCAGTTCATTTTGCTTACAACATTGATACTATTTTAAATTTTCAAATTAAAAATAAATCGGAACTATATCCTTTAGATACTTTACTCAAACTTTACTTGAATGCGAAAAAAACAGCATTTAGAGGTTCATCCACATATAGTATTACTGAAGAAGAATATAATGAATTAAGAGAAAAAGCGGATCTATTTTTTTCAAAAAACACTTATTTACCTGTGAATTTTAATTTTTTTTCACGAGAGAATTCTCGATTCTTGTTGAACACACAAGCGCAAGGTTTAAGGTATTTTCAAAATTGTGGGTATGGTAATTCATTTTTGAATTTGGAATATCACCAGACATTTGCGCCGAAACACTTTTTACAGATTTTGGATATTTACAAACCTGATTCTTTAAGCTGTGATACAAACTCTACAAATCCTTTAGATTATATTGATAATAAACCATTCAATGATTTTTATTATTGCAAAAATTTAAAAATCATCAATATAGTAGGAGATATACTTACTAGAGGTTTTTATTCTGAAGAAATTTCTAACTTAAAAAAATTACAAGTTTTCCAAGTTGATAATATAAGTCCAATACCATTTTTACCTTTATCTTTTGCTTATTTGCCCAACCTAAAAACTTTAAGTATTCGTAATTCGAAAGGTGATTTTAATTTTTTTCAACCATATTCATATCCTAGCTATGTATTAAAATTAGGTGCCAAAAATTCGAATGCAATTAGAGATGAATACAATGATTTCTACATTGATAATTCAGAAATATTACGTTTTATCCAATCAATGCATAAGTCAATCACTATTTCATCAAAAAGTATCGATCTAAAAGATATAAAAGATGATACTACATTTAATTTAATAGATTGTATTTCTAAAGATGTATTATTTACCTATCCTTCAGGTCAGCCTAGTATTGTTGGTCAATTGAACGAATCTATGCAACTCGATGGATCGTGGAAATTATATTATCCAGACGGAAAAATTAAAGAAGAAAGATACTATAAAAATGGCGATGCTGTCGGAACATGGAATCTTTATGATATTGAAGGAAGAATAAGGGTTCGTTATGAATATTTAATCAATGAAAAAATAGTAAGAGAGTGGGATGTTCGAAACTATATATTTTACTTATATAATAGTAAAGGTGAGTTAATTCGAAAAGAAAGAGTTATTAGAGGGAATAATGAGTGTTTTGTTACTGAAGATGAATATTAAATATTTAGAATTTTAAATTGAAAAACTATGCCAAATAACAAATTTTATCCAACTCTTTCAGAACTTTTTTCTATAGATCAGCTCCCTGACTCTTTAGGAGTAGTTAAAGATGAGGCAGAATCACTTTTGTCCAAAATCTTTTATAAAGATTATATAGAGGAGCGAAGTATATATGGAGATGTAGCCTTTTATAAATTAGCTTTATTAACATTTGGAAGAGTTGGGGTAAAAATTCCTGGTACAGGAATGTCCTTACTATTTAATCCTGACCAATCAGAACAAAATGCAACGACATTACCAATTACTGTAAATTATAATTGGCCAGTAGTTAAATATATCCAAGAATTTAAGCATGCTTTATATAGTTCGGATTTATCTGCATTTTTTCAATTATTTCTTGAAATTATAGATGCTGATAAAACGGAGTTTTTAGCAGAATTAGTTTCTTCTTTTATTGATGATCCGAATCCGATTGAAAAATTTGTTTCAGATTTTAATACAAAATATAATCCTGAGCAACTTGTTTTACCAACTGAAATCGATGAGACTGTTTTTGAAAATATTAATGCACAAATAGAAGCATTAAACAAAGATGTAACAACAATAATATTTAGTGATTATCTTACAAATAACCTTAATTCGTTTGATGATATTCTACAAAATCTTAAAAGATTTTTTAACAAGTGGTTAGGTGATTTTGATAAAGAAGATGTAATGAAAATCATTACTCCAAATGCTTCTTTTTCGTTAAATGACTTATCCATTGCACTCGAATTCCCTAGTTCAGTTTTTAGACCAATTGCAACGAGTACATTAAATGCATCTCCTGCTGTTCCTGTGGGTGAAGCACTTCCTGAAGAATTTAAAACCCTTTTGAAATTTAATGTTGGTTCTCTAAATTTTTCTACGGAAAATGGTTTCCATTTTCAGAATGAGAGTTCTTTCGATTTTCAAAAGTCATTTATTGCAAACACACAATTTTCACTCGAAATCCACAACATGAAGCTCGACCTAAGTCGAACATCTAACATCCCTGAAGCAGATGCGGATGGTCGACCTGTTGACTTCGTTGGTGTGTATGTGAAAGATGGGAGCATTGGTTTTCCAGCTGATTGGGGGCACAACGAAGCTGGTTCAACGGCTGAATTGTTTGTAAATAATTTACTCGTAGGTACAGGAGGAATATCAGGTACCATTGGAATGCGTGCAAAAAATGGAGTAAATACCGCTCCAGTAATTGCTTGTAAACTTGGAGGTAAAGTAGAGTTAAGTTTAACCGATTTTTCACTTACGTTTCAACAAAATGAGATTATTGCTTCTACCATAAAAGGAAAAATTACTTTACCTATAAAAGGAAATACAACTACGATTGATGTAACAATTTCTATTGGGAAAGATGGTTCTTTTGATATCATTGGTGCTGTAAAAAATGGGGTTAAAATTTCTGTAGGAAACGAATTTGACATTACTATATTTAGTCTAGAGGTAGGAAAGAAAGATGGCATGTTCTTTTTTGCAACAGCCGCCGACCTATCCTTCCCAAACGGTTCAGTAGTCAATACTACTTTAGGCATCACAGAACCTTTCCACCTTCAAAAATTACTTATCTGGGAGAACGGCCGCATCGAACTCGAAGGAGGCACTTTGCCTTTACCAAGTTCGTTAACCGTTCCATTAGGACCAGCGAAGTTGAATGTAACTGCCATCCACTTTGGTTCTCACGAGCAGGATAATAGAAAATACAATTTCTGGGGCTTTGATGGGGGTGTGAATGTAAATCCAGGTGGAGTGGATGTGAGAGGAACAGGCTTGAAGTATTTTTACACGGTC